>OCQB01000095.1_pt1 | contig 120899 bp, 123 predicted proteins | sample 1538631 | NCBI WGS metagenome assembly OCQB01 (sample SAMN04571713, study PRJEB22368) | human gut metagenome | biome: human gut; material: stool | host: Homo sapiens | place: Luxembourg | collected 2012-10-19
AGACAGACAGACAGACAGACAGACAGACAGACAGACAGACAGACAGACAGACAGATAAATCTGCCCTATGTTTTCGCACCCTAAACTCCATTTATGCGCATTGACGCATGGGTGGAGTTTTTTTGTTGTATGAAACATGAAAAATATGTTTGGCCGGTGAGATTCCGGCAAAAAGGAGAACGAAAAATGAAAAGAAGAAAAGGGTTTATCGCGTTACTGCTCTCTGTGGTAATGGTCATGTCGCTGTTCAGCGGCGTAGCCTTTGCAAGCGAGAGCACAACGCCCACACAGACACAGGCGACGGAACAGCCCGGCGAGCCGGAGCCGTCCCAAACGCCGTCGGCAGAACCGTCTCCTGCGGGGGAGGAGGATAATGGCGCAGAAGAAACGCCCACACAGACACAGGTGACGGAACAGCCCGGCGAGCCAGAGCCGTCCCAAACGCCGTCGGCAGAACCGTCTCCTGCGGGGGAGGAGGATAATGGCGCAGAAGAAACGCCTGCGCCTTCTGTTGCGGCTCCCGCAACGCAGGAAATCCAGAAGAAACCGGCGGCCAACCTTGCGCCGCAGAATGCGGACGGCAGCGCGGTTATATCGGAACAGGCGCTGATAGAAGCGATTGACGCGATTGAGAGTAATGGGACGGTCGCACTGGGGGACAGCATTACGCTGACGCAGACGCTTACAATTACGGGAAACAACAAGACTGTCACGCTCGAATTAAACGGCAAAACCATAACAAATAATGGTACTGTTCTGCGCGTGACCGGGGACGGCGTAAAGCTGATTATTCGGGACAGCTCCGGGGACAATTCCGGAAAACTCGTATCAACGGATAATTCCGCATATGTGCTTCAACTGCAAAACAACGCGACAGCCAAACTGGAAAGCGGCACCATTGAAGCGAAGGGCAAGGTAACGGAGATTTATCCGGCTAACGGATGTGTCTTTACAATGATCGGCGGTATCATAAGAAGCGGCAATTCCGCCTGGGTTTCGACAGGCACGGGCACAACGGTATTTTCCGGCGGGAAAATCTATGCCGAGGGCGCGAGCGGAATCGGCCCAAAATTTTATGATACAGCAAGCAGCTTCATATTGCGGGAAGAAGACGGCGCGTTTACGGTATTGCCTAATGGTTCGGCGATAGACGAATATCATGTGGCATACGGGGATATGTACTATGATAACTATGGTACGATCAGCGATGCGAGCAGCGCGCTTTACAACACCTATAAGGATGAGGACGGCGTTGCCCGCATTACGATAAACGAAGCCGGCTCGGGTACCGTTCCCCTTTTGATCCTGTCGGAAGGAGAGCTTGCCTTTACGCTAAACGAGGGCGCGTCTATTGCGCCTGACGGAACGAAACAAATCAAGATAAAGAGCGGGGCAAAGGTTACCGTGGAGGGCTCCGGTAAGGTCGCAGAGGGAACGATTGTTGCGTATGATTCTAATATGGAAATCCAACAAACGACCGTTGATGGTAGTACAACCTATACGGCGGTAACTCCCGTTTACTATAAGGTTGGAGAGGATGAATTTGTTGATCTGAAAGAAGCTGTCGCGGCCGCAAGCACAGGCGACGGCACGGTAACACTGCTGCGCAATGCGACGCAGACAACGGCTGTAACAATCCCGGAGGAAGCGGAGATCGTGCTGGATCTCGGCGGTTATACGCTGACCATGACAGGACATCAGGAGTATACGGATGCCGAAAGCAACATTGATGTTACGCCTGCGATTCTCAATCATGGCGCTCTGACAGTCGAAAACGGCGAGATCTCCACATCCGACGATCAATATGATGCGATAGTAAATACGGATACCGGCAGCGTTACGATAAAATCCGACGCAGCGCTCAGCAATGAGTATGTGAGGAATGAAACTCGCGGCCTGATAGTAAACTTCGGCGGCACGGTGAAGACGGCAGGGACGCTTACAAGCGCGGCGAACCATGGAATCATCACCTATGGAGGCTATGTGGAGATCACGGGCGGCGCATTGTCCACGGACGCAAATGCAACCTCCCTTACCATCTACAACCGTGCGTATGACACCGATGTTACAGGCGGGGACGCGACCGTGAATATCAGCGGCGGCACGCTGACAAGCAATGGATATGTCATCGGCGTAAACCACATCCGTTCGGGCGAAAGCAGCCTGACGATTACCGGCGGCAGCCTTTCTTCAACGGGAAGCAGGCATCCCGCGATTTATTGGCCGGGCAAGGGCGCGCTGACCATCGGCACACAGGGTGAGCAGAGCGGCCCCGCGATTACGAGCGCGAACGGCTCTGCCGTTGAGATCTGCTGCGGCGCTCTTAACATCTACGGCGGCACCTTTAAAGGCGGCACAGCTAAGACTGTCGTAGAAGAAATGACGGCAGAGCTTGCCGCTGCTTATCGAGGCGCTTCAGGCGGCGCAAATATCGGCGATGCCGTAACGGTCGTTGCGAACCGTGGCCCAGCCTACGCATCGGCGCCGCTTGAGGTCAATATCGAAGGCGGCACCTTCATTAGCAATACAAACTGCGGCCTGCGCTATTTCGACTGCAATCTCGGCACCGGCTCGGAAGAGCTTACGCAGGATGTAAGCGTTACGGTCACGAACGGCAGCTTTACAGGCGGGCTGGCCTCTGTTGAAACGCTTCTTGATGATGCGGACAAGAGATTTATTTCCGGCGGCGCTTTTGGCGACGACAAGGCTGAAGAAAACCTTGCAGAAGGGCTTGAGCTTATAGAAAACGGCGAGGGTTCATATGGCGTGCGCGAAGAGCAAGTCGTGCAGGTCGGCGAGTCGTACTACAGCACGCTCGGACGTGCGCTTGCAAACGCGCAGGAGGGCGAGACTGTCAAACTGCTCAAGGACATCACGCTGGACAAAACACTGTCCATTGACGGCAAGAGCTTTACGCTGGATCTCAATGGCAGGACTATCAGCGGGTCTGTGGCCACCACTCAGGTCAATAAGATCAATACTTCCGGTTTGCTCTGTGTAGGGAGCGGCTCAACCGTCACCATCACGGATCTTTCGGAGGGAGAGCAGAAGGGCTCCATCACCAATACCGGGACAACCACATCCCGCGCGGTGGCAGTTCGGACAGGCGCAAGCGTGACGCTGGAGAACGGCGTCAACCTCAATGCAGAGGGCGGGAGCAACTGCTCGGCGCTGTACATCTATACTAACGATGCCAACGCGCCGCAGGCGCTCGTGCGCAATGCAAACCTAACCTCCGACGCCAAGGGATATCCGATACGTTTTGACAGTACCGCCCGCGCGGCAAAGCTGACCATCGAGGGCGGTACATTTCACAGGGTAGGCGGGTCGCCCAGCCTCCAGCTCATTTACAACGATTCCGCAAACAACACGACGATTAAGGGCGGCACGTTCCATAACTGGAGCACCGCATCGGACGGGCTTCTGGTGGCGGACGGTTACTGCGTCGTCGTGAAGGACGAGGGTATGAACGGCGAGCTGACCGGTACGAAAGTCACGGTACAGCAAAACGCGCCGGAAAGCTACGCGGCCAGCATCGACGACATGGGCATCTACTATCTTACCCTGCCAGAGGGCAACCTTTACTACCTCCTCAACCGTGGCGGGGAGAGGCATGCATATACAATCAGGCAGAGCGCTGAGTGCTCTTTCCCGGAAGGAAAGAATGTGGGGACCTCAACCGGAGCTCCGACGGAGCTGACGCTCCATCTCGAAGAGGGGGTTGTGCTTACGGGCAGTATGCCAGTAGAGATTATCGACATTCTTGTGACCGGCGAAGGAATGGTTGCAGACGGCTTCTTCACCTCGTATGAGGAGGGCAGGTATCAGGTCACGTCTGAGCAGACGCCGGACGGTACACTGTGCAGAAGCCGCCTTGCGGATGAATTTGTCGCTGCTACGGTGATTCTTTCAGACGGCACGGAGATTCAATACGATGATCTCAGCACCGCCGTCACCAAGGTCAATGCAAACTCGGGCAGTACGCTGCGGCTTGAGAAAGATCTCACCCTGACCGAAAGTGGCGACCGCATGAGCGTGAGCGGCATGTGGACGCTTGACTTGAACGGGCACGACATCCTTTACACCGGTCCCGGTTCGACCAGCTCTACTTCCGTTTTCGGATTGTTCACCATCAGTGCGAGCAACGCTGCGCTAACGGTCCGGAATTCCGTGTCCGGCGAGGGCGGCGTCATCGAATCGACGAACGCAACGGTATATCCGTTCGTTATTACACGGCAAAGAGCCTCGAATTCCCGTCTTGTGATAGAGAAGGGAGTGACTGTGAAAGGGCCCGTGTTCATCAACGACTTTGAGAACGCGACGCTCGACGTATACGGCACGATTGATACGACAGGTTGGGATAGCGGTGAGGCGGCCATCTACAACAACGGCTCCAATACGAATAACAGCACTATCAACCTGTACGACGGCTCGGTAATCAAATCGAACACCCTCGGCGTTTATCACCCCGGCCCCGGCACGCTGAATGTGTACGGCGGCGCGGAAATCACGGCCGGCGATGTGGGCATTGAAATGCGCGCGGGCACGCTCAATGTATATGACGGCGCAGTGATCACCAGCACCGGCATGGGCGAGCCGAGTTCGGCACCCAACGGCAGCGGTGCCACCTCCCACAATGCTGCGGTGGCCATTGCCCAGCATGATACAAAGCTGCCGGTGGTATTCAACGCTTACGGTGGAACCTTTACCGGAAGCGCAGCGGTCTATGAGAGCAACCCGCAGGGGAACGACGCGGCTGCTATAGAAAAGATAACGCTCAACATCGAAAACGGAATGTTTGAGGGCAAGGTGGAAAGTGCAACGCAGGAAGGTTTTATCTCCGGCGGCACATTTACAGTGGAACCGGCGACAGAAGATATCTATCCCGGACTTCAGGCTGTCGAAGATGGCGGCAACTTCACGATAGCCCGCCTGCAGGATGTGTATGTAAGCGGGACGACTGGCAACGATGACTACAGCGGAATGGATGCCGCCAACGCGGTACAGACACTTGAGCATGCGCTAAAATTGGTAGCCGAAGACGGCACGATTTATGTGTGTGGGACGGTAACGGTGGATTCCAGCCTTACGGCAGACGGCGCGAAAATCGAGCGGGCAGATGGCTTTACTGGCCAACTGATTTCCGTAGATGGAGCGAACGCGAAGCTGACGCTTAAAAATACCACGCTTGATGGGAAGAACGAAACAGTCGCTTATGGAAGTTATCTTGTCTTCATCACAAACGGTGGCACGCTGAACATCGAAAGCGGCACAGAGATCGTCAACAACAAAACGACTGCTGTATATGTAAATAATAACAGTTTTCTGAACATGAACGGCGGTGCGATTAAGAACAATACAACCGTAGCAAACTTTGGCAGCGGCGGAATTTATAATGTTGGCGCCACGGTGATAAACGGCGGCGAAATTTCTGGCAATACGGCTTCCATTTGGGGCGGCGGTATTTTGACCGAAAGAGGTTCGATAACATTAAACGGTGGCGAAATCAAAAACAACTTTGCCGAACAGGGTGCAGGCCTGACTGTGACCGGAGGGACCGCGACCTTGGACGGCGCCACCATTTCCGAAAATCAAGCGGGCTTTTACGGCGGCGGCGTTTATTTGCAGGGATTCATGAATGGCGGTACTCAGTTTGAGATGAAGAGCGGCTCCATTACGGGTAATACATCCGGAACGACGGGTGCGGGAATCTTTGGCTATGTTTATGACGGACCGGTAGATATCAAAATATCGGGTGGAACAATCAAAGACAATGTTTCGACGGACGAAAACATAGGTCACGCCATTGGCATATATGGCTATGAAGGAAGCATCGCTTATCCGAGGCTTGAGCTGAGCGGCAGCCCGGAAATCGACGGCGACATTTACTATCAGAACGACTATGAAGATGGTTATGTTATCCATGTAACGGGAGCATTCACGCCGGTGAAAGCCATCGAGATCAACAGAAGCAACAATAAAGAAGGCATTCCTGCTGTGGAATATGCAGCAGGGCTCACGCCGAATCTGGAAGATTTTGTATCTGGAACTATTTTTGAGAAATTGGTGGTAGAGGGCCAGAATCTGGTTTGGATGGACGCGAGCATCGTTTATTTCTACGATGAAGACGGAACGGAATTTAAAGAGAACCGCCATGGCGTTGTGATGGGCGAAACCATTGACCCGGCGGATGTGCCCACGCCGGTAAAGGAAGGCTATACGCTCGCGGGGTGGTATGAGAAAAACGCGGCAGAGCCATGGGATTTCGCTGCAGATACTGTAAGCAAAACCTCTACGAAGCTTTATGCGCAGTGGAATCTCAACGCGCCGGATATCGCCGTTTCGGCGGATGTGGATAGCCCGCATATAGGAACGGAAGCGGTTCTTACCGCGACACCTTCGCATGATCTGGACGGAGTTACCTATACCTATCAGTGGTACAAGGATGGCGAGCCAATCAATGGAGAGACGGCAAATAAGTTAACTGCTTCAGAAACAGGCAAATATACTGTTAAGGTAGCGGCTTCTGACGGAAGTAAAACATCTGCTGAAACGGAGAGCGCACCAGTAGAAATTACGGTAGACGGGCATGTCTATGTTCCCATAGTTACAAAGCCGACATGCACGGAGCAAGGTTATACAACTTACACCTGTGCGGTGTGCGGAGACTCGTATGTAGACGACTATACCCCAGCGGAAGGGCACCAGGCTGCGGCGGAATGGCTGTCCGACGGGACCAGCCATTGGCACGCATGCACCATGTGCGGAACAAAGCTCGACGAAGCAGCGCACAGTTTTGCGTGGGTAACGGATAAGGAAGCGACGGCGACCGATGCCGGCTCGAAGCACGAGGAATGCTCTGTCTGCGGCTACAAAAAGACGGCAGTCGAGATCCCGGCAACCGGAACCGGTACGATGCCTGATCAGACGAAACCGGGCGATGGCCAGGGAGCGGCAACCACTCCGCAGACTGGCGATAACAGCAACATGCTGCTCTGGATCATCCTGTGCATCGCTGCAGCAGGAGCATTGGCCGGGACATTAGCCTATAAAAAGATACGGGCAGAAAGAAAATAAATAACGAAAACGACATAACCCAATTGCACAAAAGCACCCCGCAATAACTGCGGGGTGTTTTGCTATAAAAAAACAGCCGCATAATTCGGCTGTACGGAAAGGCGCGGTGCAATTCGACCATCTTATCGAATGGTATAGTGTGCAGGCCGTATTCGGCCGTCGCGCTGCGTTACAGTTTTTCCAGCTCACTCATCTGCCGCTCTGCGACGGATGTTTCGCTGAAGGAAATCTTTTTAACGGAGCTTGCTTGCGAATAATCGGAAAACACATTCTTCATGGCTACATTTTTGCGCAGTTTCCGAATCGCAGACTGCTGATAATACCGAATCTTCGCTACGGAGATGCCCGTTTGTTTTGCGATTTCGGCATGCGATTTCTTTTCGTAGCCATACAATCCGTATTTTAGTACGATGATTGTTCGCTCAATTTTTGGCAGAGACATAATCGCCTGCCTCAATGTATCGGCCCGTTCCTTTTCCTCCAGCGCGGCGTCTGGACCCTCCTGACAGGTGCTCAGCAGAGAGTCCATATACTCCTCATCGCCGCATGAATGCGTCTGCGAAACAAGTCTGGCGTCCATAGCGCGCCTTACCGCATCGATGCGCATGCCGGTAACAATTGCAAGATCCGTCGGCGTCGGGTCGGTGTTTCCGTCGCTTTCGAGCTGTTGGATGGCACGATTGATGGTCTTAATCGTTGACGCACAATACGCTGAGGTGCCATGAATGATTTTAGCAATGTATTCGGTGATGTCGTGTAAAATGTAATAATGAAAGAAAGTAGTAGGTTTGGACTGGGCTGGATCGTATTTTTCCAGCCCTTTTATAATGCCCATTGCTCCCTCTTGAAACATATCTTCTCCATATTCTTTGCGGAACGTCGGAAACCAGTGGTTGATAACGCGATGGATATAAGGACTGTGATCGGCCACGATTTCATCGATCGCCTTTTGCCGCAGTTCTTCGTTCCCGGAGTGATAATCTTTCATCTGCCTGACAATTCTCGATTCCTGTTCCATGATCATTCTCCTTTCGCTTGTATGAATGGTGGCTTATTCGACAGCGAGATGATCGAATTGTAGCACCGCGACCAGCATAGGCATGGGGATGCGGAACAGAATCGACATCAATTGGCAGACTTGTACAACGGACTCAGTATCGCGGAGAATGATTCCGGTTGCATGCGCCCAATCGTTGTAGGAGTCAAAGAGGTCATAAGGCATATCGGGCTCTTTGCGCCGTCTTGACCGGTACACAAAAAGAGCGATATTATCCGCCAGACTGATGAGAGTTTTGGACGAATTCATAGTGTCCCCTCCGTTCTATCCGCATTATATCAGCTTGATGACCGCCGTTCAGAAAAACGCGCTCATATAACGGTTGTCAAAAAACGGGCCCAAGAGCAATATCACAACAGCATTGTGAGTGCCTGAAGATAGTATGATAAAACCGCTCAAAGGAAAAATAAAATTTACCATACTATTTACAGTAAGCTATCTACGAAAGGAGGAGCCGCCGCACACGGTTGTGGGTGAGCGGCGGCGCAGGCACTTATGATTACGGGATTTAGGCTGGAGACACAGAATGCGGCGGCCATCGAATCTGCGCTCATCAGCATAGAAAAGGTCGTGACAAAACAGGGAACGGCGGAATACCACACGCTGCTGAGCGAAGAAATACAGGCGCTGATCGATAACATTTCCCTGAATGTTATACAGCGGCCGGCGGATATATCTCTGCTTGACGCTGCAAGAAAAGAGCTGGACGCCAAGGTAGCGTACGCGACGGGCAGAATGTTGCCCACCCGGTACAATCTGTATGCATCCGCTCAGGTTATGCTGATGGACGGATGCGCATATATTAAATTCAACTCGTCAACACCATTATATAAATCCGTTTTGTCGAAAGTCAAAGGCTTGACCGCCTTCTCGTATGACCCGCGTGGAAGTGCCGGCCAGGAGGAGAGAGGCGCACTGTGGAACCGGCTCATGGAAAAATACACGAGCCAGATCCCTTTCTGTACCGCGCAGATGTTTCCGCGCGGGCCAATTGAAGTCGATCCGGCCCTGCTGAAATTCGACAGTCCGCTGCAGCGTGCGCGTGTGATTGCCCGGCACAATATGACCAACCAGCTGCTCAGCATGTACAGCGATGGAAAGGAGATCCCGCCGTATAAGCTCATGCGGTGCATGGATCTTGCGCTCGAAGATCTCACGCAGCAGTATGCTAAGCGTGAGATGCAGAATATGACAGCGCATTTGCAGACGATTCTGATTAACATTACGACTGCGCTCATCACGGAGGCGCCGAACATGGAAAGCGCGGCTTTCCCGGCGGAACCCAAATAGACGCTCGCCTCTAAGGCCCTGTTTCATGACGGGGCCTTTTTGTGTGAACAGCAAATCAGTCATACTACGCTCAGAACCATTAACGACGAGAGGAGTACATTTGATGAGCGTTCTTTTTGGCATATTTGAAAAGGATTTATATAGAAACGAACTGGACGGGAAAGCGCTCTTTTCCGTCCGCGTTTCCGAAAACATCAAGGAAAGAAACCGCTTTGGATTCATCACCGTATCAGCAACGATTCCGCCATATCGCAAGGGAACGCCGCTGTACCTGGAAGGCGAATGGAAAGAAGGACCGAAAGGAAAACGACTGGCAGCGAAGATCGTGCGGGAGGAAGCATGGAACATCGCTTCGGCCGCCGAATTTCTTGGCTCGGGGCTCTGTAAGGGGATTGGCTATGCCAAAGCCCGTGCAATCGTGTCCAGGCTCGGCGCTTTTAATATCTTTGAAAGCATGTACGAGTCGGGAGCGGAAAAGCAGGTGGCCAAGACGCTGAATGTCTCCATAGAACAGGCGCAGACGCTTTGTGCTGCGGTCCGCCAGACGGTGATCCAGCGCAAGTTGTTCTCATATGTCGTGCGGTACGGCGGATTCTGGTCGGCAGTCTCAAAGCTCTACGACGCATATGGCGCAAACGCGCTTGCCATGCTCAAGCAGAATCCGTATACCGTCGGAATGAAAGCCGGCATGACATTTGAACAATGCGACAGGATTGCAAGGGATGAAGGAATCACTGCCGTCTCCGTTACCCGTCTGCGCGCAGTAGCGACACAGGCGGCTAAGATGAGCAGCATGTCCGGCGATGTGTTTATCCCCATTGCGGAACTGTACAAGCGTATGCGCTCCATAATGGAAAACGACGCATACGGAGAAGGAGAGCTGCCCGCGTCGCTGCTTGTAACCGGAGTAACGGACAACAGGGAGCTGACGATTGAGCAGGATCTGTATGAGAATGTATATCTGGCACGCCTGTATCACGCGGAGCGGAATGCTGCGGCGCAAATCGTACGCCTGCAGCAAGCGTCAACTCCGCAGCAGTATGACGAAACCATTCCCGAACAGATCGAAGCCGAGTGTGGCATTCGATATGCCGAACAGCAGAAAGAAGCGTTCCGACTGCTGAAAAGAAGCGGGATCAGCATACTGACCGGCGGTCCGGGAACGGGGAAGACAACGGTTATCAACGGCCTTATTGCCGCTTACCAAAAGCTGCACCCCAACGCCAGAGTCAAGCTCTGCGCGCCTACGGGCCGCGCCGCCCAGCGGATGACGGAATCGACGGGTCTGGAAGCCGTTACGGTCCACCGCCTGCTGGATTTCCGGCCATACGGGCAGGGCGATGTCATGTACAAAAACGCAGACAACCCGATTAACGCCGGCCTGATCATCATGGACGAGGTGAGTATGCTTGATACGGAGCTGCTGAGCATATTCCTGTCCGCCGTCAAGTCGGACACGAGCGTGCTGTTTGTCGGCGATGAAAACCAGCTGCCTTCAGTGGGCCCAGGCAATGTGCTGCATGATATGATCGGTGCAGGCATTCCTACGGTACGGCTTTCGGCAGTGTACCGGCAGTCAAGCCAGTCGCCCATCATCCAGAATGCGCAGCGGATCAACGACGGCAATAGCGATCTGATCGAATGCAGCGAGTTCGGCCTGTGGTTTACAGACAATCCGAAAAATATCGCACATAAGATCCTGTCGCGTGTTTGCACTCTGTACGACCCGCAGCACCCGTTCGATGTGCAGGTTTTAACGCCTGTACGCGGGGGTGACGCCGGCGTGATCGGGCTCAACAACATGCTGCAGCAAATGCTCAACCCGCGCAGGGAGGGCGAACCGGAACTTGCATTCGGTTGGGCCAGATACCGCCTGCGCGACAAGATCATCATGCTTTCAAACAATTACGAAAAGGGGTACTACAACGGCGATCTCGGCGTTGTGACCGGCATTGCGGACGGGTGTCTCACCGTGGATATCATGGGCAAGCGGATCGATATCGAACGCGAGATCATGAAGGATGTGAGCCTGTCCTACGCCATGACCGTACACAAAGCGCAGGGGAGCGAGTACAAGCATGTGATTATCGCGCTTCCGTATAAGCCGGCAAACATGCTGCAGAGGAATCTGCTGTTTACGGCCGTTACGCGCGCAAAAACCAGCGTGATGATCATATCGGAAAACGGCGCGCTGCAAAAAGCTGTCAAGACCTGCAATGCCAGGCAGCGGAATACGCGGCTGCAGTACCTGCTTGAAAAATCATTGAAACAGTAAGGAAAGGAGCGAACCCGTGGAAACCATTCAAGGAACCATTGAGCGCGTATACGCTATGCGAGACGGATGGGCGTCCATTCTGGTTGACGCAGAAGGGGAATCCATACGGGCGGCAGGCAATGTCGCCCTTCCGTGCATTGGCGACGCGATTACAATGAGCGGAGAATACGATACGCATCCCAAGTTCGGCAGGCAATTCAAAATCCAGTCTGCCCAAACCAGAAGGAAAAATGACAGGACGAGCATTTACAACTACCTGACAAGTGGATTCGTTAAGGGGATTGGCCCCAAGACGGCAGAACAGATGCTGCAGGTGTTTGGCGACCGGACGCTTGAGCTGCTCGAACAGAGATCTCCGCTTCTGTTTCGGATTCCGGGAATTACGGAAAACAAACTGAAGGATATTTGGGAGAGTCTGCAAGAACACCGGTATCTGCAGGATCTGGTCATGCTTTTTGACGGCGATATCACGATGACGACCGCGCTGGCGATATACAGGCAGTATGGGCAGAAATGCCTGGAGGAAATGAAACAGAATCCCTATTGCGTCATTTCGACCATTCCGGGTTTCGGTTTTCTTCGGGCAGACAAACTGGCACAGAAAATGAAAATCCCAAAGGATGACACAAGACGGATTGACGCCAGCATTTTTTACACGCTGATGAATGTACAAAACGAAGGGCACTGCTATTTGACGGCAGAATCACTTTACAAAAATGTAAAAGCATTGATCGGCGAGGTTGACGACATGACGCTTGCCAAATCCATCAGCCGGAGCATTGACAAGCACATGATTGTTTTTGAAAATGTCTCCGGCATCGAGTCTCTGTACGCAAAACCCATCCATGAGGCGGAATGCGCCTGTGCGAATCTGGTTGCCGAGTTTGCAAAATCGGTTCCTGCTAAGACGATCGATTATGAGGATGTGTCGGATGTGATCGAAAGCACGGAAAAAGTCGAAGAAATCGAACTCAACGGCAAACAGCGCCAAGCCATACGGGCCGCTCTCACAAACCGCATTTCGGTGATTACGGGCGGGCCCGGAACCGGCAAGACCACGATCATCAATGCGATCGTGCGTGCGTACCGGGAAGACGAGACCGTCCTGCTGGCGCCAACCGGCAAGGCGGCGCAGAGAATGGCAAACACATCAAGGCGACAGGCGCATACGATTCAAATGGCGTTTGTCAAAAGGCTGATCCAGCCCGGCTGCAAGCTGGTGATTGTAGATGAGGCAAGTATGCTGGATATCATCAACGCATCGCTGCTGCTTCAGGCAGTGCATAAGGCGGGCGCGGATATCGTGTTCATTGGCGATATCAACCAGCTTCCGCCCATCGGAGCCGGCCTGTTCTTTCGGGATCTGGTGCGCTCTCCCTGTGTCCCTACCGTCGAGCTGGAGCTGTCGCACCGGCAAAAGGGCAGGATCGCGCTCAATGCTCAGCGAATCAATCTTGGCGAAGGCGTTCATGCGCTCGCTCAGGACGATTCGTTCCGCATCATCGAGATTGCTGACAGGGAAGACCAGCAAAAAGCCATCGTAGAAGAGTATTGCCGGCTCGTTGACCGGTATGGACCGAAGGAAGTGCTTTGCGTTACCAGCCTGCGCCAGTTCAAAAAAGACGCTTACACTTCAAGCGAAGCGCTGAACCGGGCGATTCAGGACCGCATTAACAAAAGGAACAGCAGACAGCAGGTCAGTGGATTCCGGCTGAAGGATCGGGTTATGCAGACGCAAAACGATTATGACCGGATGGTCTTTAACGGCGACTGCGGAACGGTAACGCGGGTGAACAGAGAACGCAACGAGCTGTGCGTAGAGTTTGATAAGGGACTGGAACTCACTTACAACCAGGCCAACATCAGTGTACTCACACTTGCTTATGCGATGTCCACTCACAAGGCGCAGGGGTCCGAGTACCAGGCGGTAATCGTCATCCAAAGCTGGGCGAATTACTACATACTGGAACGGGCTCTGCTCTATACGGCCGTAACGCGGGCAAAGGAAAAGGTGGTTATCATCGGCGAAAAACGAGCGGTTAACAAATCCATTCGAACCATTAGTGCGCAGGTACGGAACACACATCTGCGAAAGAGGATTATGGACCGCTTCCTAAAGTCAGACGCAGTATAGGAGAGTCAAAAATGAACTATGCAAGATGGATCATCCGCATTACATCCGGAGCATGCGCAGGGCTTTTTATACGAGGCTCTTTCTACGGAAAAGTGTGCTTGTGCGACCGGCCTGGGAAAGCGCAGCGTTTTCCTGCCCGTGAGATCGCGGAACAAAAAATCGAAGATATCAAAATCAAATATCCAGCGTTCGGCGATTTGAGCGCCGTCGATATTTTCGAAGCATTCTGAACGCATCATCGGAAAGCGCCCCTTCGTTGGGGCGCTTTTTTTAGGCATATACTCCCGGATTTGCAAAAAACAGCATGAGAAATTTATCATACTACCTTCATACAAATGGAAAGGAGCGGCAGCCGGAAGGCGGACAAAACACATGGCAAGAGATCTCATTGCGGTAATGAAAAAGAAGGAGAAGGCGGGCAGGAAAAAGCGGAAAGACAGGGCGCTGCCGGAATACGGGCCGGGCGGCAAGGTACAACGGCGCCGCAGAAAGCCGCATAAAGTGCTGTATTCCATACTCGGCGTGGTATGCGCGCTTATCCTGGCCATATATGCACCTGCGCTGTATGATCTGATTACGCAGGAAGACGACAGCAGGGGCGCATATTTTACAACGCCAAACGCTGCGGCGCTGAAGGCATACAACGACTACTCGCAGGCGATGATGACGGAAGATTTTGATGGAGACGGACTGACCAACGAGCAGGAAAACCGGTATAATACCAGCCCCCGCCGCATGGATACGGATGGGGACGGGGTATCCGATTATGCAGAGCTGTTCGTATACGGGACTTCGCCCACCAAAGCGGACAATACGCTGTACGAAGCGTTTGTGGAGCAGGATCGGGCAAACGGTGACGGAATGGATGCGCCGTACAAGATAGGGAATGTCGTTCTATGGGCAGACAGCTACCGCTCGAAAGCATACGGTTGCGTAGTGCAGACGCTGAGGGGCTATCGTTTTACGGGATTCTCCGGATGGGCGGAGTTTCCGGAGGGCAGATATGCGTATGAGATTCAAAACGGCAAGCATGTCGCGCTGGAAAAACGAGAAGTCGAAAATGTCTGGCGCATTGACACGACAAACGAGGTCGTCCTGTATGACGAACCGCTGCAGATGACGCATCGGTTTACCCTGGCGGACAACACCTGGTATCTGGAAGATAATTTCATTGGCCGCGCACTGTCCTTTCTTTTACCGGATCAGGGATGGCTGACCTGTGAACAGATGGCTTTGGCAGATACATGGGAGGACGCCGATGAAGCGGTGACAGCGCCGATTGCAAAAATCGCATTCGATGAAACGGATGGCGCGCGATATGGACGAAATCAAAATACGCTGCAGGATCTTGCGGAAGTATACGCGCTGCTGCGGGAGGGTGATTCGGTACTCGTGGCGTTAAATTCTGTTTATGACGGCGAGATTATTGCGGAAATTTACGGCTATGACCCGAACGGCAATTTACTCATTGCGGATGCGCAAACGCTAAAACCCGTCGGCGTGCTGAATATTGAACCGAAAGCAAGCCGGATGATCGATGCAGAAGGTGGGTTTACGCAATATGAGTATTTCGATTTTTATGGACTGGGGTTTGACAGCCGCGCGCAGTTTGATACGATCGCATTTTTGGCGGCGGCGGTAGACAGCGGCGATACGGATGAGGAGCCGCCGGAACCCACGCCTGAGCCAACGCTCGAACCGACTCCAGAACCGACGCCGGAACCCACGCCGGCGCCAGCAACACAGCCGGCAGAGGGGGATGCGCCTGACGAGCCGGCGGGGGGAGCCGCAACGCTGACACCGGAAACGCCGACTGAATGACATTTCACATAAGGCGCTTCGCTGATTGCGGGGCGCCTTTTTGTATGGCGGGGCGATAAGTCATACTATGTTCAGAGTAAATTATGACGAGAGGAGGAGCATGGATTGTGCGGCAATATGATCTGCCCGCGCTGATGAACAGCGTAACGGCTGAATCCGTAGCGGAATACATCGGCATGGAAATACAGTCGCGCGGCAAACGAAAATTGATTCTGTGTCCTGATAAGAACCACGACGACCACCACTTTGGAAGCTGTTACCTGACGCCGCAGGGATACGCCTGTTATGCCTGTGGGGCTCGGGGCGGCATTATCGACATGGTATCCGGCGTTTTGCAAATCAGCAAGCAGGAAGCCGTAGACATCATTGCGGAATCAACAGGTGAGCCGGAGCTGTTTACTTTGTCTGGTAAAGGAAAAAGTAATAAGCGAAAACAAAGGATCGTCACTGTTTTACCGGACGGCAAACTGAAGCTGATCGGTCTTGCGCCAGCGCAATCGGAAGTGCGGGTTTATACGAGAAGCTATTATGCGTATGAGGACAGGGTATTGAGCAAAGGAGAAACGGAAGAATGGTTTCCTGGAGACGAGCAGCATGAAGACTATGTTGTCATTTCAAAGCTCGTTGACAGGTTTCCGCTCAAAACGCTCGCCAGGGAAGAACCTGCGGTTTACCGAAAACTGATCTGCGCCAAAGCGGAAGAAGCTATCGATCAATATAACAGCATGTGTGCGCTTGTTCAAAACGCCTCGGTCAGTCAGGATTTCAAAAACATCATGGTGCAGGCAATTCAATCCATTATTGCTGAAATTGAGGAAATTCTGATCGACCATGGCGGCCAGATCAAAAAGAAAAAGCACAGGTTCGGAACATTGCAGAGCGGAACAATATAAAAAAAGGAGAAAAACAATGAGCGTCTCTTACTGGATGATAGAAGGCATTGGGTTGATTGCAAACGATATTGCTCATCGGATTGACAGGGCAAAGGCAGCAAAATTTCTGCACGAGCAGTTCCCTGAGCGTCAGGATGTGGACGATGTATGTCGTTCTGAAGACTTTGACGCAGATGCGATTTGCGATTATGGCGGGTTTGACAATTTTGCCGATGTCCTTTGCCATTGCGACGAAACTGACACGCTGACATGTGGAGACGACGGCGAAGGAGTCTGTTATTTCTACTATCCGCCGTCAATGCCCTGGCACCGGGTGGCAAACGATCCGGACAGCGAAGAGGAAGTGGTTGAGCGGATAATACGCGCAGTACAGAAGATCACCGACATGAGCAGAAGTGAGATCAGAGAACAGATCAACTTTGATTTGTACGCCGTCGGCTGCGGATAATCGTTTTCCGGTTGATTTTGGAAAGGAGAAACAAGATGGCAAACACAGCAGAACAGGTCAAGACAGTATCTCTCATGCTCAATTCCTACAGCTTTAACCCTGCGGCGTTTTGCAAAAACATGCAGAACGAACATCGGACGCTCCAGCAGTCGTTTACGCGGCTTTGCGTGGAATGGCTGAAGACCTGCGCGTCTGACGAATACCTTTTTGACGAGCGTAACCGCGCCAGTCATGAGGTGGCAAAGCGCATGGTTGAGGCGGGCGGAAACACGGCATTGCCGTTCATTTGACAGAAAGGAGAATACTGTGAAAAGCGTGTCGCAAGAAACTGTAGCGGCGGTTCGGGAGCGATATCCGAAAGGAACGCGTGTTGAGCTCGTCAAGATGGACGACCCGTATGGCCGACTGGAGCCGGGCGACCGGGGAACGGTCCGGTGTGTGGATGACTCTGCAACCGTCCATGTTGCATGGGATCGCGGTTTCGGCCTGGGGGTCGTCTACGGGGTGGATGAAATCCGAATCGTTCAAGAAAACAATGCGAGCTGATGGCCGCACAATTCGTAAGCGCTCCATATGGGGCGCTTTTTTTTATTGGCGTGTCTATCAGGATAATAGGGAGGATAATGTGGAAGATATGAGCAGATCGATCGAGATATTATGTATGCCGGCAATTGGTATTTTTATGCGAGCATGTTAGGCGGCCGCAAAAGAAACCATGTAGGGTGTTTTTTACATATTCATGTTTTCCCTCATACTACCTGTTAGAACGAGGAAATGACGATCGGAGCTTATAAAAAAAGGAAATAGAATACGAAAAAAAAGGAGGATTCCGATATGGGATACACAATCGTCTACGCACGAACTTTTATCAAAACGACAAAAGGCATGATCCCGCTTGTCTTGCATGGATCGAACAACTGCACGGAATTTGTTAATGGCCGGGAAGTGCGTGAACGCAGTTGGGATATTTACCACGACAAACTGTGTGAACTGCCGGAAGACAAGTTCATGGAGACGGTCCACAGTATGTTCGCACACCTGAATCCAGACGACCTGCTTTTCAAATGGAACAATAAGTGGCTGTGTGCCGGCCAGATTGAACAGTGGTTCAAACGCGGCGTCAGGGATGCGCGTTCGATTGAAGATATCCTGCACGATAATCCCCGCGTGTGTGTAAGAGGGAAGGTTGTTGTCAATAACAGCGATTACAGCGAGCGGAAAGTGCTGCATGATCGCTTCTTTAACACCACCAACGAGCTGGAAGAATGGATTGCGCGTGCAAGTGGGGAGGTTGGCAAACAATCATCAGAAGGGAATCACGCTTATTTACACATTGGATTTACAACAAGGCATTCACTGGCATATCATCCGTATATCTCAGAACCGGTTGTTGCAAAAATGGTAGATGGTTATATCAGCAATGTTAATGAGACAGAGCTCCAGTGTACGCGGACTGCAACAGGCGCTATGGTGTTTGCTTCTACAAAAGAAGCAGAAGAAAAGATCGGCGCATGGGCAAAACACTATAATGTGCAATATGTGAAATACTCCACTGTATGCACTCCAAAACCTTTTGCTATACAGGTTGCTGGGGGAAGTAGAGTCGGTTATTTCATCGCAAAAAGGACCGCGCGAAGAATATTTTTTACGCCAAATGCAGAAAACGCACGACGTTTTCAGACAAGACAACGGGCCATTGCAGCCATACAGGATCTTCTCGCAGTTACGGATTCTATTGGCCCACTTACGGTGTTCGAAATCAAATAATATTGGAGGGAGATGAAGACTCATGATTATTAAATTCAAGAAAACGGATATTACTGCAAAAATGCCAGCAAGAGGGTCCGCTTGTGCTGCCGGATATGATTTGTTCATCACAGATCCGGAGCTCAAATTGCTGCCGGGAGAAACTGTAAAGGCGCATACCGGAATTGCTGTGGCGATTCCAAACGGGTATGTAGGCTTGGTTTTTGCGAGAAGTGGAATGGCAACAGCATATGGATTGCGGCCAGCGAACTGCGTGGGAGTGATCGACAGCGATTATCGAGGCGAAATCATGGTGCCACTACATAACGATTCGTCCAAGACTCGGATTGTAACTGCCGGCACAAAAATTGCGCAGCTGGTGATAGTTGCTCACGAAACACCCGATTTGATTGTCTGCGATGAGCTTGATCCAACTGAAAGAGGAAGTGGAGGATTCGGGCACACAGGAGAAAAATAAAAGGAGCAAGTTATGAACGATATAAGCTGCACCATTATCGAGGCCATTGCCAATGTTGCCTGCGACAAATCATGCTCGGAAAAGGTAAAGGCTTACAGAATAGAAGCGCTCAACAGTATTCACCAACAAATTTGTTTTTACCAAAAAGAAGGCTTTACCAGTTTTCTGATAGAAGCAATAGCGCAGAAAAAATGCGATATTGCTGCAACCATTACGACAAAAGAAGAGGCGGAGAAGATAAAAAAAATACAGCCGCCTCGCTATAATGGAAATCGTTTTTTCGCAAATCCATATAGTTGTCCGGAGGAAGAATTGATATGCTGGAGCCTTACTTCACTGAAAGCGCCTTTATCACAAGCGGGATTCCGGCGATATAAGGAGCTGTTTTGCCAAATATTTCCAAAGGATATCGCGAAAACTGTTTTTGAAGATCAAACCGAAGGGATGTAAAGGAGAGAAATATTATGAAGCTAAAAGCAACACACATTTTATGGGATGTCGATCACAAAAGTGACCTGAAGCGGCTACCCAAAGAAATTGATATCCCTGCCGGCATGTCGGACGATGAGGAAATATCGGACTATTTGTCCGATGTAACCGGATTTTGTCATAGGGGGTTTGTGCTGGAGGCTATAGATCCTGCCGCAGAAGAATCCGATTCCATAACCCCTGCATAAATGTATATAAAAGGAGAAAAGCAAATGGATAGACAAAATTATCGGGATTCACAATCTATATATCAACTTGTAAAATTCGTTGATTTGTTTGAGGAAGAAAACATGGTGGCCAGATACGGCATTTTGCAGCCGGATGAAACTGTTATTTGTTTCTGCTGCGGCGGTGTAATCGAAAAAGAAGATTACATCATTTTAGACCGAGATCTGTCTTGGCGTTGTCTGGATGAAATTACGCAAAAATTCATGTAAGAAAGGAAAAAACAATGGAAAAAGTTATTGCAAAAGATGCACTGCAAAACATTCTGATTGCAGCCGGTTCGGCCGTTATTGAAATGGATGATGAAACCAAAAAAGCTGTCGCAGCCTTGTGGGAGATTCTCGCTAATACAGACAAGGACTGGCTTTGCATTGCAAATCTTGCAGAGTGTGAAGAATATATCTTATGGCAGGGGAAGGATGATGTTCGGTTCGTAGCCGAGAGCGGATGTTACGACGACTTGAGTAATATGACAAACGAAGAGCAGGCACATTTCTTTTCCACTGTCGCAAATCGCATCAATTGGTCAAATGTAGCGGAGGCTGGAATTGAAGCGGGCAACAGACTTATCGAAATTGAGCTGGAAAATGTTTTGCGCGAAAAGCGGGAAGAACAGCATCGAAACAGCTGACGCAATAGCGTCGAAATGTTATACTATATAAGTAGAGGGGGGGGGTACAGTATGATTGTTTCGTTGTCTGATTTAAAAGTCAATGTCGGCCGGTATGTCGATTTGGCTGAAACGGAAGATGTCGTTATTACCAAATATGGAAAGCCAGTTGCCAAAATCATTGGTATAAGCAAGGCACCCCAGCGCACAAAAAGAATTCCATCCAAAATCACATCAATCGAACAGCTTTTTGGTACATTACCTGGCAATAACTAATTACGCTACTAAAAGTAATCAACCACACAGTTTATACGCCGTCCATAATGGGCGGCGTTTTTGTTTTCCTCTTTCCTTAACCATACTTTAATTAGAGAATGGCTAAGACGAAAGGAGGCTATCACATAATGAATCACCAAATTCTGTTTCTTGATATGGACGGAACGATGGCAAAGTTTTACGAACAAGCAAACTGTTTAGAACAGATGTGGCTGCCAGGGTTCTTCGAAAGACTCAAACCGTATGCAAATTTAATAGAAGCTGTAAAAATGCTGCATGACGACGGCATAAAAATCTGCGTCATCAGCGCAATTCACCGAACGCATTTTAATGCGGTTGCAATCGAAAAGCAGCAATGGCTACGTCGGCATTTGCCCAAAATTTTTCATGAACAGTCGGGGAATGTGATTTTTACGGATATCGATGAATCAAAAGCCGCAGCTGCACAATGCTACGCGAGCCAAAGAGGCGTCAAGATGACACAGTGCTACCTGCTTGATGACTACAACAGGAACCTGTACGATTGGCGTAATCATTGCGGCAAAGCGATCAAATTTGTAAATGAGATCAACGACCGGGGCGTGTATGGCCCTCTTTGGAATGGCGAGCGTATCCGTCATGATTTTGATCCGTATAGGATTGTGGAGGAGCTAACGGACATCATGCATGACACATAAAAATTAGAACATTGACACATGGTATATGCTTATAGCAGGAGGTGCTACTGATGGATACTGCGAAGATTTTTGAAAGCGAAAGAGGCCAGGCAGTGCTGCTGCCCGAAAGATTTCGTTTCAATACGGATGAGGTTGTGATTCGGCAGCTTGGCAATGCGGTTGTCCTTGCGCCAAAGGAATTCGCGTGGCAGACGTTTTTGTCCGGCCTGAACGAATTCACCGACGATATCTTTGAAAACGGCAGAGAACAGGGAGGCCAGCAAGAGCGGGAAGTCCCGAGCCCGAACGAGCGCCAGTTTTGAAAATCGAAAAAACAGCGGCTTCTGTTCCGCATATTGTTAGAGGTTTTGGAAACACCACAAATATCTAAAATCCATTAGTTCGAATCTACATACAAGCTCTGCGCATATTCGCGCAGGGCTTTTTTAATGCCTGCACTTTTTCTTCATACTATAAGCAGAATCATTTTTGACGAGAGGAGGACTACTGCTTAATGGAATCCAAAATCAAAAACGGCGTGATTCACACACACAGTGAGCATTCCTGTCGTGATTCCGCCATGAGCACTGAACGGTTATGTGAGCGCGCGGCGGAACTTGGAGCTCCTGCTGTCGTACTGACGGATCACGGAACAATGACCGGCACGCTGAGCTTCATGCGCGCTGCCAGAAATCACGGAATCAAGGGAATCCCCGGTCTGGAAGCGTACATGCTCGAAGACGGCGACCACACCAAACGGCGCCATCTTGTGCTGATCCCCAAATCGTACGCCGGCTATCAGGCAATCGCTAAGGCTTTGACAAAGGCAAACACCAGAATCGTAGACGGGTTTCCGTGTATGAACATGGGCATTCTGCGGGAATTCTTCGGCGAAGGTACGAGCGGACACGATCATGTAATCGCAACAAGCGCATGCGTAAGCGGTGTGCTTGCCAGGATACTGCTGCGCAACAGCGAGGCGAACGACGAGATCGGAAAGCTGGAGGCGCGTCAGTCAAAGTATACGCGGCCGGATGAGGCGTGGGACAAAAAACAGCAGGATAAGCTGTCGCAGATCCAGGCGTCGATCGCCGCTATGGTCGAAGAACGGGAACGGCTCAAAAAGCTCGCTGCCCGTAAATTCGTTCAACGCGAAAAATCGATTGCGGCACTGAAAAAAGCGGACCCGGCAGAATACGAAGCAGCGCACAGAAAACTGGAAGAGGACAAAAAGGAAACGCAGGATGCGGCAAGCCAACTGGAAGAAATCAAGCCGAAGATCGCAAGAGCCAAAAAGGAAGAGACGAATCTGAAGGGCATTATCCGGGAGGCAAACGAAAGTACCGAAAAGTGGAAATCCTATCAGCAGACGATCGATAAACTGCGCTCCCTAACGGCGTCAAAACAGGAGCTTCGCAATGAGGCGTCCATGTATGCAGTCGAGATGGAAAAACTCTTTGGAAAGGGAAACTTCTATATTGAGCTGCAATATCATGGGCTGCCGGACGAACAGGAGGTCATGCCGGTCCTTGCGGACATTGCAAAAGAGCTGAACATGCCCGTTGTGGCATGCAACGACGCGCATTTTGCGGCAAAAACGGCAGAAGACCAGCTGGCGCGGCAAATCGTATCATCGCTGCGGTTCAACCGCTGGGAACCCGAACGCCCGGATCATGCGGAATACTACATCAAAACGGATGAGGAGCTGAAGCAATGGCTGCTGCGCATTCTCGACCGGGAAACGGTTGACAGCGCCATGGCAGGCATCGGGACGATCATCGGCCAATGCGATGTTGAAATGCCTTCTGGCATGCACTATCCGGTGTTTACGACGCCGGACGGCAGCAGCGCTGCACAGTGGCTTCGCACAATGGCCGAAAAGGGGATCGAAAAACGCTACCCCAACGGCGCGTTTACCAAAGCACACCGGGACCGCATGGAATACGAACTCCAAGTCATCGAACAGCTTGGCTACAGCAGCTATCTCTGTATTGTCCAGGACTTTCTTGATTACGCGAGGTCCCAGGGAAGCAGCGAACCGGGAGCACCGTTCATGAACCTGGGCCCCGGCCGTGGTTCGGCTGTCGGCTCCATCGTGTGCTACCTGATCGGCATCACAGGCGTTGATCCCATGCAATACGGGCTGCTGTTTGAGCGGTTTCTGAATGTTGATCGCGTCAGCCAGCCGGATATCGACTCGGATTTCCGCAACGCCATTCGGGATGTCGTGCTCGAATATGTGAAGAAGCGGTATGGCGAAAACGCCGTCTGCAACATCATGTCCAAGGGCACGCTTGCCGCAAAGGGCGCCATCCGCGCCGTTGCCAGGGCGTTTGGATACCGCGATTATGACAGCGGGACCGCTTACCTGGATCTTGCCGCACAGATCGCCTCTCATATCCCCAATACGCCCGGAGCTGAAATCGCAGACGCCGAATCCACGCTCATGAGCACCTATGCCAGCGATGCAACAGCGCTGGAGATCATAAGCACCGCCAAACTCATTGAAGGAACGATCGTTCAATATGGCGTTCATGCTGCCGGCGTGATCGTTGCCGACAACGGCGATATCCGCGATTATCTTCCGCTGATGTGGAATGAGAACAAGCAGCAATGGGTTTGTCAGGCGGACAAGGACGAGGTGGAAGCGGACGCAGGTTTGCTGAAGATGGACTTCCTCAACCTGACGAACCTGAGCGTAATCGATGAAGCGCTTCGGCTGATCTGGCACAATCATGGCGTAATGCTCGATATGGAAGAGATCGGACGCTCCCTCAAAGACGGCCGCTCGACGCCGTTCGACCTGAAGGGGAAGGGAAATGTGTTTGACAACATCTTCTCCAAGGCCATGACAAACAGCGTTTTTCAGTTCGAATCCGACGGCATGAAACAGATGCTGCGGCAGTTCAGGCCAACACGGTTTGAGGATCTGATCCTGCTTGTCGCCGCATACCGGCCTGGCCCGATGCAGTACCTGGACGAGATCATGAAGGTCAAACGCGGCCAGAAACTGGCGGAATACATCGTTCCAGCCTTAAAGGAAATCCTGGGCGAGACCTATGGAAAGCCCATATTCCAGGAACAGGTCATGCAGATCTTCAACAAGGTGGCCGGCTTCTCGCTCGGTGAGGCAGATATCATCCGTCGTGCCATGAGCAAAAAGAAGCTGGAGATCCTGACGGATGAAAAGCGCAACTACAAGGGCCGGTTCATCGATGGGCTGAAAGCGGCCGGCGCGACGGAAACGAGCGCTGAACGCTTTTGGGAAGAACTGCTTGACTTTGCCAAGTACGCTTTCAACAAATCCCATGCGGCGGCATACGCCATGGTGGCGTATTATACGGCCTGGATCAAGCTCTACTATCCGGTTGAATACATGACGGCCGCGCTGAACTTCGCATCGTTCGACAAGCTCGGCGGCCTGATTGCAGAATGCCGGCGAATGGGGATTGAAGTGCTGCCGCCGGATATCCGCATGTCGGGCGTGCGCTTTCAATGCAAAGATGGAAAGATCCTGTACGGCCTTGGCGCCATCAAGGGCGTCGGCTCAAAAATGGAAGATATCATCGAACAGCGAAACGCCGGTCGGGTTATCTCCTTCAAGGATTTTCTGTATCGCATGCACCAGGACAAAACGGTAACGGAGAACCTCGTTCGCTGCGGCGCACTGGACGCTTTCTGTTCGAGCCGCTCCGCCATGCTGCAGGCTATTGAGCCGCTTGTCAAAGATCGAGCCAAGATTCTCGAAAAACGGGCGTCGGTTCAGGAGCAGGAAAACGCGTTAAAGGATAAACTGTCGGTCAAAGAACTGCCGGATGATCTGATGCAGCTCGTTGCCGATAAAAAAGCGGCAAAAAAGACCGTATCGCAGCTGATTCGAACGCGAAAAGCCCTGGCTGAGTACAAAGCGCGGTTTGAGGATTTCATCCTGGATATCACAGCGCCGGAAAGCCGGCTTTCCAGGCTGGAGGATGAAAAGGAGCTGCTTGGCGCCTATGTGTCAGGCCATCCATTCGACGAGTACCTGCAAACCGCCAGAAAGAAACGCAGCGCAGCGATTGCGGATTTGAACGAAGGCCCCTGTACTGCCTGCGGCGTTATTGAAAATGTCCGGTACGCAAACCGGAAGTCGGACAATGCGCTGATGGCGTTTTTCAAGCTGAGCGACGAATCGGGACAAATTCAGGTATGCTGCTTTACCAAAGCGTATGCGCGGTATGCCGAGTATATCGTTCCGGGCGCAGCAGTGACCATTGAGGGCAAGTGCGCAATCAAACAGAATGGAGATGATGAAGAAGAAAAGGAACTGTATGTAAGCAAAATGTCAGACCTGCAGAAAACGAAACGAACGATCGTCGTGTCTGTCAGGGACCTGATCGACTGGAAAGAGCGCGTCTATCCCATTGTGGAGGCGCACCGTGGAGCAGACTACAATGTCGCCATATATGACTGCATGCTGGGAGAATTGCGCAAGTGCGATCCGAGTATTACGGTCAATGCGGCAATTTGCAGAACAAACCTCGATGTCAGAGTCATCGACAGCCATTGAGCAGAGTAAAATGGGGCGGAATAATCCGTCCCATTTTTTTGTAAAATACGGGGTCGCATTCGCTCATACTATGGATAAGAATAACCGCAGGAGGAATTTTTATGACAAAAAAGCAGCAGAAGAAGTGCTTTGTGTCAGCAGCCATATTGATGACGGCGATCATTGCCGCATCTCTGTTTTGCGGATGCGCGCAGCAGTATGGACAGAGAAATCCGGACGATACGGTATATTCCGCTCAGTTTGCTTATTCGGATGTGGAGTATACGATGTATGTCAACCGCGAACTCGATCCGGTCGCAAACGCCTTGTCTGCCAACCTGATGCTGGCACGAAACACGGCAAATCAGGAATATCCAAGAGAAGACGCGCTTGCCTCCGCGCAGGCTGCGCTCGACACTGTGCAGGCAAGCAAGGAAAACATCAATGTCATGCAGCCGGCAAAGGGATATGAAGAGTATCGTCTTGATGTCCTGCAAGCGGTAGCCAATGTTGAAAACACATTTGAAACCTATATCAATATCCTGCAGGAAGATGTGCCGGACAGGCAAAACCTTCTTACCATCGCAGATGTCATGGAATCCGATTTTATTGCTGTGACCGCGCTGTTCAACATCGTTTCGGAATAAAGGAGGGTTTGGTTTATGGCCAAAGAAAACCTGGTGATCCTGCACGGAGCGATTCAGTGCGCACCAAGGATCTACGCCAACAGCGATGGCAATGTCAACAAAGCGATGTTATACATGAAGGTTCTGCGCCGGCCGTCCATCAGCGAAAAGCTATCAGCTAACCGGATATTTTTTGACAACCCCATTATCCTGAGTAAGAACGAAAAGCTGATCGCGCAGATGTCGGAATTGGAAAAGGACGATATGCTCGATGTACGCGGCGTACTGACGACCCGAGAAGTGCTGAAATCCACGATCTGTCCCAACTGCGCCACAAAAAACAGCGTTGAGGGGAACACCGTGTATGTGACGCCAATCTATCTGTGCAGACGGGAACCGAAGACAAAGCCGGAAGAAGCGCTGGAGCTGTTAAAAAAGCGCTGCGAAGTATCCAATATGATCATGGTAATCGGTACGCTGTGCCGGGACCCCGAGTTCTATCAGGCGGAGAGCCGCAGCGGGTATGTCCAGTACCAGCTTGCCGTCAACAGAAAATTCCGCATTAGGGAAGACCCCGCCGACCTGAAAACGGATTACCCCTGGGTCAAAGCGTATGGGAGTCAGGCCATTTCGGACGCCAAATGCCTGCAAACCGGTTCCGTCGTCTATATCAACGGCGCCTTGCAGACCAGAGAGGTCAATCGTACAACGGTTTGCCCGTCCTGCGGCCAATCCTATACCTGGAAGGACGCCGCTACGGAAATCGTCCCGTACAGCACGGAATATCTTGTAAACTGTCTTGTGCCCGAAAAAGATGAAACGAAAATGATCGAGGAGGCGGAGCATGCAGAAGATCGACCTGAATGAACGGCTGAAAAAGCCGGCTCATGCCCGTTTGCCGAAAGAAGACGCAAAGGATACCGGTATTGCGCCGCACCGAAAAAGCGACAGAATACGGGAGCAAAGCGAGGAGCGGCAGGAGAGGAAGCCTCGCCGTCCTGAACAGCAGGCAAATCCGCAGACGATGCAGGCAGAAGTACCGCCAAAGCCGGAAGATGATGGGTACGGGGAAGAAGACGCCCTGCTGCTGGAGCGTGAAATGCTGCGCATCCGCAGGGACAAGCGCGCGGAAGAGCGGAAAAGAAAGCTGCATAAGGCATTGACCATAGTAATCATTGCCGCGTGTATTTATGTAGCGTTTTTGATTTACGGCGTGGGAAACACGGAGTATGTATATGATGATACGGGCAGGGTCGTAACGCGCATCATGACGGTGGACGATATCCGCGCTTTGGAAGACTTCAGCGCAGTAGCAGCGCAGTACCGTCAGGCACGCATGTTGTATGAAAAGGCGCTGGTGCTTGACTATCGAATCGCTGCGGGACAGGAAGAGCCTCTGCTGGTGGCGCCGGAGTATGACCGGCTGCTGGAGGATGTGGAAGCGTTGTCCATTCAGCTCAGTGCTCTTGATTATCCGGCCGAGTATTCGCAGACCGTCAATATGCTGACGCTTTGGGTGCAGAATGATATTGCCATTTACTGCCAGAATATCTCCCGCGCCATTTCGCAGAACAATGCGGAATATGCTGCTCATGCAGAAGAATACCGGACGCTCATGTACAATGATTTTTCCGTCATTACGGAAAACATCGCAACGCTGGGATACGCCGTCAAGGGAGCCGAAATTGAGGACATCATAAGCTGGTCTCCCGAAAAATATGTGCAGGAAGAGATCGGAGGATTGTTATATGGCTCGTGATTCCGAATATGAGCTGCTCCTTAGCAAATATAATGTGTCCATTGCAAAAACACAGGATTTACAGGAGCAAATCCGCATCAAGGAAGGCGCCTGGAAAGCCAAAGAGGCGCATTATAAGCATGTGGATAAGCTGACCCGCGAGCTGTGTGAAAAAATCCTGGCACGCGACCGAAATGAGATGGTCCTTGGCCGGGAGTATTCCTGGGCCAAACTCGACACAGAAGATCTGGTGCTGAAAGCAGACGCGAGCTATCGCACCTACAATGCGAACCGTTCCGAGCTGCTGCAAAAAATCATGGATGTGGCTGAAACGCGGCGCGCACAGATTGAAAGCCTGGAAGACCAGATTCGCCAGATGATTGCCAACGGTACAGCGGGCGCAAGCGATGTGCAGGAGGTGCTCGACAGGGCGGAAAAGGAGGCGGCGGAAGAACAGGCAAAGGAGCATGTGCCAAACCGCATCCGGGATGTCGCTGCCGCCGGAAAGGTGGAGCTGATCATTGAGGATGCGGACGATGTAATGGTAGAGGGCGAAAAGAAGCTGGTTGCCGAGCTGGTCGAAATCAACGAACAGGCGCGCGTAACAGCCAATTCCGTCCCCGTCGTCCAGGCGACCCAGAACCGCGAGATCATCAAGGCCGCAAGAGACCAGTCGATCATGACGCATCTGGTCGATCTGTCGGAGTATGAAGCGCGGTTCAATGATGTGATGTGGGAGGTCATGAAAGCGATCGGTGCGGAAGGACTGTCCAAGTATCCGGATATTGAAGCCGAAATTCTGCGAAACACGGAGTTCAGGACCAGCAAAATACGGACAGCCACGCTGGAAATTGCAAAGATGGGCGCGCTGAACCAGAGCATTTTAAACTTGCCGCTCACCCCGAAGGTATTTGCCTATCAGCTTTCGGATATTGGCACACGGCTCTACAAAAAACACTTTGAAAAGGAGCCCGTCATATCCGATATAGAGCGCATCATTGCAGAACACGACAACGCAGAGCACGGATTCGGGATTCTGGATGTCGAAACCGTGTTGAAGGAGAGCGGGGCGTACAGGGACATCACCAGCTTCAATCGCAAAAGAGCGGTTCGCTTGCAGGACGGAAAACTGTATGTTCCGGACCTGATCTGTTTTACTGACCGGTACAGGGAATACATGGAATATGAGCGGGGCATGCATACGCAGACGGACTTCAACGCCAAATGCAATAAAATGACGCAGGTAACGCGATTCTTGAATTTTGTCACGCCCAACAAAGCTGCGATCAAGCGGGTGCGGGTGCAGATCGACACCTGGATCGGCACAAGGGGCGCCACAAGCCTGCGAAACATCAAGATCCGGCTGACAACCGCACAATCGCTGCGCGGGAACAACCCGCGCTCGGACGATGCGTGGATGATTATATACGATATCAAGCGGGGAACTGCGCCGATCAAATGCCTCGAATAAAACAGAAAGCTTGCTGTTAATAGAAGCTCTCTGCAAATAGCATACTATTAACAGAACCAATTTTTGAAAGAGGGTATGAGATATGTCTGAAATCATAGATGCGTTTGTCGCATTCAATGTGAACGGGATCAATTCGCTCCTGTACATGCTGAGCAAAAACCTGTGGTTTGTACTGATTGCGATTTCCGCTATCGTGACAACGGTTGCCTTTTTGAAAGCAGAGATCGAAGTGACGGTACACGAAGAGCAGCAGATCCTGTAAGGAAGGGAGGAAACAGATATGGAATCCAAGCCGTTGACTTACCGGCATAAAACATCCAGTTCCGATGTGTTTCGGTACTGCAAGGCAATCGGCCTGCCGATCGCGGTGTTTTTGCTGGCCATGTTCTGCACCACGCGCTTTGCTGCGTTCGGCGCCAATCTCATTGCGCCGCTTACCGGCTTCATGTGGGCGTTTGGGGTGGTTACTGCTTTGCTGATTCCGTCGCAGCGGACATCCATTTTAACGGAAACCTGTGTTACGGTCGGCGTGTACCTGATCGGCCTGACCTGTATCCGGGAGCTTATTTCCTTGACAGCCGGCGTTTCTTCGGAAATGCTGATGGCGGCATACAACCAGGCAATCCCGCTGACAGCCGGCAGCACGATCAGCGGATACCTGCAGACGATTCTCTGGATCACCGCTGTAGCCACGCCGCTCGGTATGGCGGGCAAGTGGGGAAAGCAGATTCTGACTTTCCGCAAGCGCAGCAACAAGATGAAGACCTTCAAGCAGCTGCGCAGCATTCGAACGGACGGCCACGACCATACAGATTAACCCGCCACTATTTTTATCATACTATTATCAAGACGGCATGTATCACATAGCCGTCTTTTTTTAATTGGAAAGGAGGGCGTAACATGCGGCTTACAAGCTATGACATCAAAAAAATCCTGAATCCCAAGCGTTACGATTCGCCGATCGATGATTTCCGCATCATCGATTCGTGGACGGAATATGACGAAGAATATCAGGGCGACATCAATAAACGGCCTCTGCGGTATATGTGTTACCAGCTGGAGGTCATCGACCCGGATACGGGTGAAAAACGCAGGTATTTCAAAGCGGTCAAATTCCTGCGCGTCATCCGCCTGCCCAAGTCGGCCAAACAATCGACTTCGTTCATGGACATCCAGACGGCTGTACTTGCCAGCGTATACCAGAACGGAATCAATTTAATCACCATTATTGCAAACATCATTGAGCCGGAACCGCTGGGGCTGCTCTATCTGTACGGCGTGCAGGGCGTAGCGGAAACGATTGATAGAGCGAAAGAAATTGCTCATGACGGATATCTCGGCTTTGCGGGAGCGATGCAGGGGAGCTTTCGCGTGCTGGAAATGCGGTGCATCAACGCGGAAGAAACCGAATGGCTGCGCGAGAAGATGTACGGCATGGATTACCTGACCGTCGTACGCGGGATTCCCAAGGCAAACGCGGGCGGCGAAGACGCGGGCAACAAGGGTATGGGCGGCCGGAACATCAATCCGGACTCCCAGGGTACGCTGGAAGAGATCATTGTCGGCATGGCCGATTATGAGTACATCATCGAAATCCTGTCCACGCCGGTCTATAAATCGACGCTGGAGGAATGGAGCGCAAGAACGGAGCGCGACATGACGGACTGGCAGGGACAGCTTCAGGGCACAAAGTCCTTTTCCTTTAACCTGTCGATCCCGATGATGTTCTCGAACAACCAGTCCACGAGCGAGGGCTGGAACCGGGCGTACACAGACGCGGATTCGGTCAGCTATTCGCGCGGCGAGTCGTTTTCCACGGGGTTTGGCGAGAATGTCGGACACACGCTGTCGGAGAGCTACAGCCAGAGCTTTGGCGAGACATTCGGCCAGTCCGTGACCAACAGCGTTTCGCAGTCCCATGGGATCAGCCAGGGCGCGTCGATTGGGCAGTCGTCGGGACAGTCCTTTGGGCAGTCCCTGGGCAGGACGCTCGGTGTTACGGAAGGCGAGAGCGCAAGTATCTCCCAGTCGCAGAGTATCAATCACTCAGAAGGCTACGGCGTATCCCACGGGCAGTCCGTCAGCCAGGGCACGAGCTATGGCCTCAGCCAGGGACAGAGCATTGGAAGTTCCCACAGCTTCGGACAGAACGCCAGCGTAAGCAGTTCCGTCTCGAATTCTGCGAGCGCCAGCAACAGCGCATCCGTCAGCCAGAGCCAGTCCGTATCCCAGAGCGAGTCTGTATCGGAAAGCTTTGGCGATTCGATGTCCGAATCGACCGGCTCGACGAATACGCACACGGCGGGAACGAACCAGAGCACCTCGAACACACACACAGAAGGCGCTTCCGCAGGCGTCAGCATGGGTGAATCGGAGACATCCGGATGGAATGTCGGCGGCAGCATTGGCGTTTTAGGTAATGGCATCAATGGCGGGTATAACCATTCGTCCGGCAAGTCGTATACGGAAAACACTTCGACCTCCCAAAGCGACGCTGTAAGTAACAGTTCCGGCATCAGCGAGTCGGATTCCGTGGGCGTTACGAACAGTTCGTCTCTGTCCAGCAGCCATTCGCAGGGCGCAACGGCCGGCAGCAGCCAGACGGCAGGCAACAGCGTATCGCAGAGCGAGTCCTATTCGCAGTCGTCCGGATATACGGAAGGCGTCAGCATGGGCAGCAGCGAGAGCTGGGGCGTGACAAGCGGCAGGAACATGTCCGAGACCTGGGGCGTCAACCAGAATGTGAGCGAAAACCAGTCCGTCAGCCAGAATGTGAGCGACGGTTGGGGCGAGAGCATCGGCATGAACCAGGGCGCGAGCCGTTCGCAAAGCGTGTCGAGCAATGCCGGCCAGAACATCGGTGCGAATATGTCTCAGAGCTATTCGCAAAATATTTCCGAGTCACAGAGCGTGTCGCAGTCCAAGTCGGTTGGACAGTCGTACTCGCAGTCGGTTACGCAGGGCGTATCGGAAGGCGTCAGCGACAGCTATGGGCAGTCACGCAATGTGAGCCAGGGTCAGAATTATACGCAGGGAGAAGGCCGCTCTGTCAGCCAGTCGCTCGGTTCCTCCGGCGCATATGTGACGGGGACAGCCGCGTCCATGGGCCTTGGTCCTTCGATTGGCTACAATAAGTCCTACCAGTGGCTCGACCAGCAGGTCAAGGACATTCTGGAGCTGCTCACCTTCCAGAATGAGCGCATCAAACAGGCATTGCGTGGGAATGGCGCATTTTATGTTTATGCATACATCGCTTGCCCGTCACAAGACGCATTATCTACTGCCATGGCCGCAGCCAAGAGCACCTGGCACAACGAGCTTGCCATGACGCATCCGTTGCAGGTGCTGAACCTGCCGGAAGACGAGCAGAGGCATCTGCTCTATCACCTGGCGGCGTTTTCTACGGATGTGACCAGGGAGGATGTGTACGGCGTCAAGGATTACAAGTACGCAACCGTTTTGCTGCCAAACGAGTATGTCGCCTACACGCATTTGCCCCGCATTTCGGAGGGCGGCGTGTTTGCCGAGGTGAACGATGTGCCGAAATTCGCGGTTCCGTCCATGATGAAGGGCGAGATCTTTATGGGTACGATCCTGTCCGCTGAGCGGTATACCATGAAAAACGGGTATAAGACGCATCACGACTACCGGATCGACGAATCGGAACTGATGCACGGCTTCTTTACCGGGGCGTCGAGGTCCGGGAAAACCGTAGCGGCCATGCGGTTTGTCGCAGAGCTTGCGCAGGTCAGGCGGAAAAAGACAGGAAAACGCATGCGGATATTCTGCATGGACCCCAAACAGGATTGGCGGACGCTTGCGCGGTTTGTCGAGCCGGAACGATTCCATTTCTACAACATCGGCAGAATGGATTTCCGGCCGATCAAGATCAACCCGCTCAAGATCCCGAGAGGCGTGACGCCGCAGTTCTGGGCGGACGGTATCATCGACATTTACTGCCGCGCATACGGGCTGCTGGAGCGCGGAAAGCAGATGATGGGCGAGACCATTTACTCGCTGTATGAGGAGGCCGGCGTGTTTCAGGCCGAGCAATACCCGGACTGGAAAGACCGTGTGCCGGAGCTGTCCAGGCAGGTGACATTCACCAAGGTATACGAGCGCATGACCCGGATCAAGGCGAGCCTCGAAGACCCAACCAATCCGAAGGGGCGAGCCGGCAACGATACGCGCGATGCGTACGCAAGACTGCTCGACCGTCTGCAGGCGTTTTCACGGCCGTATTCGGTCGAGCATAAACTGTTCGGCACAGAGGAGGGCATCGGCATCGACGAGCTGATTGGCGGCGATGATGTGACAGTTGTTGAATCGAAGGGACTGGAAAACACCTTCCGAAACTTCATCTTCGGCGTCATTACCAGCGGGTTCTACAAGGTCGCGCTGGCGCATGAAGGCGGATTCCTTGCCGACGACCAGTACGAGACGGCGCTGATCATCGAGGAGGCGAACGAGGTTCTGACCGGAAACGATGTGGCCGGCACCGGCGGCGGACAGCAGTTCGGCATGACGGGCCAGTCGGAATTTGAACAGATTCTCGACCAGGCTGCGGGATATGGGCTGTACATCTTTGCGATCACCCAAAAGATCGCGGACATGCCCAAATCCATCATCGCCAATTCCGGCCTGATCTTTGCCGGCAGACTGAAAACGCCGGACGATATTACGGTTGTCATGCGCGCCATCGCAAAGGAAGACCGGTTCGACGACCGCGATATTGTCAAATGGTTTCCACGCCAGCCGACCGGATGGTTTATCTGCCAGTCGTCCCGCACCTACGATTTCAAGGACGCGGAACCGATTCTGGTCAACATTGCGCGGCTGAATATCGCGCCGCCGAGCAATGCGGAAATCGATGAGATCCTGATCCGGCAAAACGCATCGGGCGTCAAAAAAAAGAACAGCGCAGCATAAAAGAAGACACGGCAAGCGGGAAGGCAAAACGCCTTCCCGTTTTTCAAAGAATGCGCATGCGTTTCGATCATACTAAGAACAGAAAAAAAATCCGAAAGGGGAATTTTGCATGAAGAAAAACAAACAGATCCTGATCGCCATTGCGTTGGCTGTGGTTTTTGCCCTGTGTGCAGCATACGGCGTCTACCGAATCCTGGAGCCGCAGAGAACTACGATCTATGTGTTTAACGATGACTACACTACGGGGACGCAGGTTACGGCGGATATGCTGACGCCGGTACAGGCGGATGCGAGCGTTATTGTCGCCGGCGGCACGGCGGATGCAAGCAGCCAGTTTATCACTTCCGCTGAATACAGGGATATGCTTCAGTCCGGCAACTCCCTTCGCATCGATGTCGCAAAAGGTATGCCGCTTATGACTTCCATGCTGTCCCTGATCGGCGGCAACCGGATTGAAATGACGATGCAGTCAACCGCCATTGCCGTGACCGTAAGCGTGGACGGTGTGACGGGCATCACCAACGATCTCGGGCCCGGCGCCCGCGTCAATATCTATGTCACTTACGGAGCATCAGGCACAACCCTGCTGCTGGAAAACATGCGCGTGCTGGCGGTCAATAAGACCACGACCAACGACATCATCAGCGCGACCATCGAGGTGGACAACAGCGAGGCGATCAAGCTGATTGAGGCCGCCAACCGTGGGACCATCTATCTGGGACTAGTGAACGGCAACGGATATCAGAGCGTACTTGAGCCCAATACGGACGATGAGCAGGATGCAGAAACGCCGGATGCGGATCTGGAGGACCTGCCGACCGGCGATCCGTCTGTGCTTGAGGATGAACCCACGCCCGAGACCAGTCCCGCACCAGAAACCAGTCCTGCAGCAGAAGCCACGGCCGCGCCTGAATCAAGCCCCGCACCCGAGGCAGCTCCTGAGCCGGAAGCGGATGCTCAGTAACAGGAAACCAGTTTGGAGGGATCAAAAAAATGAAAAGCTTTATTATCGCTGATACGAGAGACACGTTTCTTGCAGATGTGGCGACCCGTATGATCATGGATGACGAGCGGGATCTGGAGCTGCTCGCAACGGCCAGCAATATCGACAAGCTCCACACCCTGATGACGAGCAAGTCGCCCAATCTGCTGATTGTCAGCAGGGAAATTGCCGACGAGCAGGAGGACTGGAATTACGATGGATGCGATGTCGTGACCTATGGGCTGAACCAGAGCGATTGCGACGACCTCAAGCAGCGCGGCCTGAAATGCTACGGCATTGTGCGCAACGCAAAACAGCTGCTGAACCTTGCCGAAGGCCCGCTTCCGCAAGGGAAGTCGAAGCCTGCCAGTGAGGTAAGACGCGCAAATTATGCGGATCTGCCGGACGACAGTGAAGACGACGAGACTGCAAAAGACGAGCGCGGCGAATACCGGCGGCAGGAATACGACTCAGACCGCAGGGACAGGCGGGGCGACCGTTCGTGGGATAATCGGGAACGGTCCCGTGATTCCCGCGAGCGCGACTACGATGATGACCGGAGAGAAAACAGGGCGGATGGCGGCCGGTATCCTTCTGACCGCAGCGACGGCTATGACAGCCGCAGAGATCGCGGCCGGGAACGCGAAAGGGATTACGAGCGGGAACCCGAAGAGCAGCGGCGGCGCGAAGACCGGGAGCGCTACAGGGATGAAGAGCCCCGCAATGCCCGGCGCGCGGATGACCGCTATGACAGGCGCAGATATGATGATGACGACCGGAGGCCGTACCGCGATGATGGCCGCGATTACGATAAGAACGAGGACGGCCGTCGCTATGAAGAAGAACCCGATGACCGTCAGAAAAAGGGGCGAAAGGGTAAGGAGCCGCTGCCGCAGGCGGAGCGGAATTACGGCGATAGGAGCGCGGAAAATCGGTACGAACAGGATTTGATCCGGTCGCGCGAGAGACATACAACGACCGTTACCGTATATGCGGCCAAGGGCGGCGTCGGCAAGAGCACAATCGCCACTCAAACGGCAGTATGCCTGGCGCTGACCAGCGGCGGCAGGGAAAAGTACCGCGTCTGTATTATCGATTACAACATCGATTTTGGCGATGTCAGGGCCATGCTCGGCATGGATAACGACGGGCCGGATATGTATTACTGGGCCATGGACATCAAAGACCGGCTCAAAGCCGGCGAGCGCCCGGAGGATATCTGGTACAGCCGCAGCGAAATTGAGGAGTACCTGCAGGTTATGAACCGCATCGGCCTGTATGTCCTGTGCGCGCCCAACTCGCATCAGGAGAGCATGGCGATCGAAAGCGTCGAGCTGGAGATCATGCTGCGCAATATCACAAAAAAAGGCGGATTTGACGTTGTGGTATGCGATACGGGCAATAACACGCGGGATTCGTCCATCATTGCGCTGGAGGCGGCGGATTATGTGCTGCTTGTCGCCACGCAGGATGTAACGGCCGCTTCGTGCAATGCGAGCGTTATCGAAGCCCTCGATCGGTTTGGCCTTGACCTGCACAAAGTCCGGCTGATTGTCAACAATATTCTTTCGGTCAAATATACGGGCATCAATGTGGAATCGGTTGAGTCGTATTTCTCGCAGTATCCCTGCATCGCGCGGATTCGGCACAACCTGGATATTGTAAAATCGAACAACCTGAACGAGCCGATCGTACTGCAGGCCAACCATGAGGTCACAAAGGAGTTCCGAAAGATTGTGGCGTTCCTGACGGGCACGGACGAGTCGGAACAGGAAGAAAAGAAAGGGTTCCGGATTTTTCGCCGGAACAGAAGGGGATAAGCCATGCCGCTGCTGAAAGAAAAACTGCTCGGTGAGGAAAAAGAGCATAGAGCAATCGATGAAAAGCTCGCGTCCGCGCATATCAGGCCAACGAGCGAAGAAAGCGCAGTCGTACAGGATGTCATGCGCGAGATCTCAAAGAAGTACAGCCATGAAATCGCCGAGTCCGGCGTAAGCCACCAGTTCGAAGAAGAGATCCGCGCAATCGCACAGCGATACTGCGAAAAACGGCGGCTGGACTATGAAACGGCAAAGCGCATTGAACGCCTGGCTATATTGAGCGTAATGGGGCTTGGCCCGATTCAGCCCTATATGGAAGACGATGCGGTAACGGAGATTATCGTACAGCGCTACGACAATATCTGCATTGAAAAGAACGGCGTTGTTGAGACGGTTGAAACGGCGTTTGTGTCAGAAGAGCAGCTGCTTACGGTCATCAACCGCATCGTGCAGCCTGTTGGCCGGCAGATCAACCTGTACACGCCAATGGTAGACGCACGGCTGCCGGACGGGTCGCGCGTAAATGCGACCATTCCGCCCGTAACGCCGGACGGCGCTACGTTGACCATCCGCAAGTTTTCCGATAAAGCGCTCTCGGGTGACGATTACCTGCGGCTCGGCTCGCTGAATGAACCCATGCTGCATTTCCTGTCCCAGTGCGTACAGGGGCGAATCAGCCTGATGGTCTCGGGCGGCACGGATACGGGCAAAACGACATTGCTCAACATGCTCTCGGCGTTCATCCCTGAAAAGGAGCTGATCGTTACGGTAGAGGACAACTGCGAATTGCGGCTCCAACAGCCGAATGTCAGGCGCATGGAAGCGCGCGCCTATAACAGTGAAGGCATGATGCCGATCACCATCCAGTCGCTCGTGCGCAACGCACTGCGCATGCGCCCGGACCGCATTGTTGTAGGCGAGATTCGCGACGGTACGATCGTAGACATGATGGCGAGCATGTCCACCGGTCACGAAGGTTCCATGTCCACCGTCCATGCAAATTCACCGTACAATCTGATTCGTTCCAGAATGCCGATCCTTTACGGCATGCAGTCAAATGTTGTCTTTTCCGAAGAGGCGCAGGCGACACAGATTGCAGAAGCGCTGTATCTGATCGTGCAGATTGAACACTTGCTGGACGGGAGCCGGCGCATCACATACATTACGCAGATCGACGGTGTAGAAAACGGAAAGGTCGTGCTGCATGATATCTTTCGATACAACAGGAAAGAGAATATGTTTTATGCGACCGGATTTATCCCCGAGCGGATATTGGATGCGGCGGAAAAGCACGGCGTTGTCATTGACAGAGCGCTGTTTCAGACATCCGAAGCAGAAAAGGAGGTAGAGAACATATGAACGAAACGGTGCCCATTTATGCATTTGTCGTGTTGTTCGTGTTAAGTATTGGCGCCATCGCCGTGGCCAAGATCATCAACACCAAAAGCGTGCTTGGAGAAACGCCGGATTTTATTACGGCAGCCATCCGCAGGCGCAGGGACAAGCTTGGCGAGTACACGACGGGCGTCACTTTCCGCGTTTATTGTTTCCTGCTGATCGCTCTGCCCATTATCTTCGGCGCCGCCGGTTTTTTGCTCTCGAACAGCGGCGCCATCGCGCTGATTGCCGGGCTGCTGGGTGTGTTTATTCCGGACCTTATCATCGTACTGACGGCAAAACGGCAGGGCAAGAAATTTGAAACGCGGTACGCCCGCTGCCTGAAAGCGCTGACCTCCTGTCTGCGCACGACCATGAGCATTAGCCAGGCGGTCGAGGATGTCGCAAAAAACCCGTTCCTCGACGCAAAAATCCGGGCCGGCTTTGAGCAGATCAGCGCGGATCTCAAGGTGGGGATCTCTACGGAAGAGGCGTTCCAGAGGTTTGCCGACAGAACCGGCAGCCCGGATGCGCAGGATGTTGCGGCGGCCATCAGCATGCAGATGCGGGTGGGCGGCAGCGAGGCAAAGATCATGGAATCCATAGCGACGAATATCCAGGACCGCATTATGCTGCGCAAGGAAATCCAGTCGGTGTTTGCGGAGATGGATGTGGTAATCCGCATTATGGATATCGCGCCGCTGATTGGCCTTTTTATCATGTGCGCCATTCTGCCGGAATTTACGCGGATGTATTTTGAGTCCACGCAGGGGTTTTTGCTGTTGGCAGGCATTATCGCCTTCAGCTTTGTGGGCTCTATCATCATTCATCGTCAGACAGCCAAAGCGAAACGGGGTGATTTTTGATGTTGGGTATCATTTTTGCAACTGCAGCGGCGGTTTTAACGATTGTGCTCGCCGTTTACGCGTACCTGTACCGAAAGAGACATGCGAAAAACGCTTTGAACGCGGGATACGAAGACGGAAGCGAAGGCTTGTTCTCGGGCTGGGACGCATCGCTCTATACTCTGTTTTGCAAAGGCGATCCGGAATGCGTGGTGCGGAAGCTGGGCGTCGATACCGAGCGGATGAAAAAAAACTGCGCCATTGCCGGGCTGCCATACCAGCCGGAATGCCTGATTTCAAGACTGGCCGTAGGCGCGCTGCTGCTGGTTGCCGGCGCAGCATTGGGGTTTTTTGTGCATTGGTCAATCGGCGTAGCGGGCGTTTTGGGGTTTTTCCTCATATTCTATATCCCGTATAAGCGGCCGGAATATATTGCCACAAAAAGAAAGCATGAAATGATAGACGAAATCCCGCGATTTATCGACATGCTGGAAACGGCGCTGCGGGTTGGATTGCCCATCGCAGAGGCGATTACAATAACGGCAAAACACCTGAAGGGGACGACGATCGCAAAAGAGTTTCTGTCGTCCGTTGCGGAAATGCAAATCGGCGCCTACAGCTGGCAGCAGGCGCTGGAACGGTTGGCGGACAAATACGAAATCGATGTATTTTCCGATTTTGTCATGGACATCGTTACCGCGTACGAAAAGGGCGTATCGGTCCAGCAGTCGGTGAGCAATAAGAACAGGGAGATCAAACTGACGCGCTCGCTGCAGATCAAAAGCAACGCGCAGCGGATGAATTCCACGATTCTTCTGCCCATTACCGTGTTCAAGCTGCTGCCCCTGCTTGCGATCATCGGTATTCCGCTGTTCCTGCAGCTGCAAATTTTATAAGCGGGGTTTTAATCATACTAAGAATAGACCGCCGGGAGCGGAAACCAGATAAAGGAGGAGAGTTTTGTGAAGAACGGATGGAAAGCGTTTGCGCAGAAACTGCGCGGTTTTATTCGCGGCGAAGAGGGGATGCAGACCATTGAAGCGATCATACTGGTGATTGTCGGCGTTGTTGCTGCGGGATTGCTGGTTAACATGATTACGGAAAATGTGTCTGCCAAACTATCGGAAGCCGAAGACGTGATCGATGGCATCACCTTTGGCGGCGGCGAGCGATGACGCCGGCTGATTGCGCGCAGATTGCCTGCGTCGGCATTGCGCTTGCAGGAACCGGGATCAGCGCCATAACGGATCTCAAAAAGCACAAGATCCGCAACGCCGTAACATGGCCGATGATATGCATTGGGCTGTTGTCGGCGGGCGTCTTTTACCCAGGCGCACTGCCTGGCAGGTTCCTGTTCATGATCGCGTGCGTCTGCATGAGCCTCATTGGCGTCCTGGGCGCAGGCGATGCAAAGCTGATTATGGCCGTCTGCGCGCTCCTCGGGCCGACTATTGCCATGCTGACGACTGTGGCAGCCGGCGTTCTGTTTTTTGCGGCTGCCATGATTCACAGCAAGCAAACGGGAAAGCGCGCGTGGCTCGGCGTCCGGATGACGCTGACGGGCTGTATCGATCACGCGAAAACCAGAGAGGAGACCGGCCGCCCGTTTGCGCCATGGATGTTTGCCGGCCTTGTGCTTGTACTGGTTGCGCTTTGGATTTTTTAAGATGGAGGAATCTTATGAAAAAAATGTTTCGGACAACGGATTGGAAAAACGGCTTTTTTACGGTCGCGCTGCCGGCCTGGATGATCGTTGTTTTTGTCGCGGTCATCATTGCCGTCGGCGTGATCGCGTGGGTTGTCGCGCATTGAGGGGGAATGTAACATGAAGCGAATCTCATGGCGCAGCGGCCTGAGCGAAGTGGTGTCCTTCATTATCATCGTACCATGCATCGTCATGCTCATTATGGCAATTCTGTCCGCATACCTGATCAGCACAACCAACCAGCAGCTGCTGTATACGGCGTATTCAGTCGGCCGGGCCGCCGTTGTGTGCGAGACCCGCGATCTTGCAGAAAACCGGGCCGACGCGATCATGGAAGAGCTCTATGGCGGCAATTTCCGTTCCGGATCTGGCGCACTTAACGACGGCGAGGCGTCGTACTACATGGAGCTGGTCGGGACAGACCAGTGGACAAAGGGATCGCTGCTTAGATGTACCGTATCGCAGCATATTACGCCCGCCATTCCGTTTATGGCCAAGACGTACAGCAAAACGCTCGTTATGATGATCGAAAACGGTACGGAAATCATGATACATCCCGATGAAGTTCCAGACCCGTTGGCATAGCGGATGCGGGCCTGAACCCACAGAAAGGAGGCATGAGAAAATTGAAACGAATCAACTGGAAGAGGGGAAGCGCATCCGTGTTTATCGGGCTGAGCAGCGTGTTTGCATGCTTTGCCATCGTTATGTTCCTATTTCAGCAATATCTGATGTTTTCGCAGTATTCGGCGGCGCAGATTGTGACGGATATCACCATTGACGGGGCGACCTCATACGCGCAGGACTTGAAGAGTGTCGATTTGCATAATTTCAACATGATGGCGGGTATGCTTATCGATCAAAATACGGCTGATGAAAATACGGATATGACGGTTGAAGATCTGCTCATGGAAGAAACCGAGGAGCTGCGCGCCAATTACACGGATACCTATGTGACAATTCAAACGAAAACCAAATACGGGTACGGAAACCGAACGATCGACGCGTCGGCAAGGGTTCTGTCGCTGGCGTTTGTGCCAAACAATACCGATATCACACAAGAAGAGGTAACAATTATCCGGTATTTTCTGTCGCAGCTGCCGAGGAACAGTGTGCAATACAAAGCGATCGAGTATGTCATTTCGGGAGAGCTCATGCATAAACCGTACGGCGGCTGCGGGGTAGAAATTTCGATGTACTACAAAACCCGAATGGGCCCCTGCTATGACTGTTCTGGGTTTGTCAGCAAGGCGTATCAGAAAGGCGCCGGCTTGACATACAGTTATGATTCAGAGAACAAACCGGATTTTTCGGGCACAACGACGGTTGCCTACAGAGCCAACAAAAAAAGCTACCATGAAGGGTTGAGCGATATTAAGCCAGGCGATGTTCTCTGCTGGCATTATCCAGCGCAGGAAGAGGGAGAAAGAGACGCCGGTCATGTCGGCATTTATCTTGGCGAGCTGCCGGACGAGCTTGCGCAGCGGCTCGGCATCGTACCGGGAACCAAGCTGATGATCGATTCCGCACATTACAACCGGCCGCTGCTTTCCAACTCACCGTTTGGCGCTACCAGCCCGCTTGGCACGAATTGGGGCGTACAAATCCGAGCGGTCAACATGTCGCACAAAAACCTTGAGGGTTACTGCGATATGGATGTGTTCAACGACGAGGAAAACAGCCTGGCGCATGCGCAGGAAGAACTGGAAGCCGCTGAAGCAAAGGAAACCGGCGCAGAGAAATAAAGGCGACACAGCCCGCAGGCAAAACTGCGGGCGAAATTTTACCGCACGCACCGCTTTTTGGAATACCTCTCAATTTATCATTCTATGTACAGGACAAATTTATGACGAATGGAGGATGACATCATGCTGCAATACCAGTCCTGTACCAAGAGCGTCTGCCTGGACATCATGGCGCGGGTAGGCGGATTGTACCAGTTGGGAAAGCTGACAACGGAACAAATGAGGTCAATTTCCAGCGATATACAAAGCGCTATGAAAGGAAATGGCTTTGAAAAACTGATCAACGATTTACGAGAGATGGAAGAATCACTGCAGGAACCAGATCGCATTTTTTCGGAAACACTGGACGAAATTTTAAAGGAGGTATACGCATTGTGAGTCAAATCAGGCTTGACGACGGTTTTACCAAGACCGGAACTGAGTTAACGGAACTGAATGAGACGCTGCGTGATATGGATGACATGACTTTTTGCGCGCCAGTCAGGTTGGACGAAATCGAGGTCCTGTCCGTAACCGGCAGGATGATTGGCGAGGACGGCATTGAGCGTGTCACTGTTCTGCGCAATATCCCCGGCTCCAAACAGCCGATCGTGGGAACACTCTCGCTTGAGAGCATGCGAAAGGGCGGCGCTACCGAGGACCTGCTCGACGAGATGTTTGGCAGGACAAAGCTGCTGCTTCGCATCAACCAGCAAGTCTATTTCACATCCACCGAACTGCTGAATACGCTGCCGCAGCGCATCAAGCTGGGCGGGACGCAGATCCTGATCCCCACGCCCAAGCGCGATGAGTATATCAATGAGCTCTTTGGGCTATATCCCATTCGAGCGACCTTGATGTACCGGCGGATCGGCCGCATCAAAAAGGCATTCAGCCTGTTCACCAGGAGCTACTCAAAAATAGACCAGACGCTGCTGACCGATATCATCTCGAATATCGGCGGGGACCTCGGAAGACCGAAGTGCGAGTCATGGACGGTAGAACATCCGCTTTCCAGCGTGGTGATATCGTTCCCCGACAAAGCGCGCGACATCGCCGCCGTATACAAGCTGCCGAATCAGATTACGCCCTGCCTGTATCTCGGGACTTCGGATACCGGCAATTCTTCAATCACTGCGATCGGCAAGCTGATGATCGACGGAAAATCCTGTGTTTATTCCGATGTGTACCGGCGCAAGCACAGGGGAGATGTCAATCCCGGAACGCTGCTGGCAGAAATCGAAAACAAGATCTTTGCCAAATACACCAGGCTCCCGGAACGGCTGTGTGAGTTGATGACCGTACCGGTCTCCAATCCGCGAACTGTTGCGAAACAGGTGCTGGATCAGATCCGGTTCACGGGCGAGACCGGCAAGGAACTGGGCGCTGAGCTGACCAGGGCGCTGCTCGACGAGTTTACGCCGGGGCTCAGCTACACGGCCTACGATGTCGCCGTCGCCATTATGACGCTGCCCAGCCGGTGCAGCGGTGTGGCAAAGAGTACCATTGAAAAACTGGAAGAAGTATGCGGCCGCGCACCGTTTGTCCAATATCAGACAAAAGCCACGGCCGTGCCCGTTCTTCTGCCCGCCTAACAACAAAAAATAATAAAGGAGAGAAAAGAAATGAAGATTAAGAGCGAATATCTCGGCAAGGAATTCGACGTGGAAGTCAACGAGACGGTCATGGATGGGCGCAAAGTGCAGCTGATCCCGCACAGCGTCCTGACCGATATCTTCTACAACCAGCTGCCGCGCGACAAGGGTATCCGGCACGAAATCGAGATGACGCATGTGTCGCTTGCGCACTGTGTAGCCAAGTGTACCATCATCGACAATGAAGGGCGCCGCATCATTGAGATCGGCGAAAGCGTCCGGTCGATGCTGGTGACGGAGATCGCAAAGAGCATTCCGGCGACCATGGCGCAGATCCGTGCGTTTGACCGGGCTGTGATTCGCTATCTGGCGCTGCCCGACAAGAATCTGTACTCGAAAGAAGAGCTCGAAACGGAACTCGGCGGCAGCGACAGCAATGCCGCGCCGGCCACCGAAAAGGCAAAGGCTAACGCCAAGCCGGCCGCTAAGGCTAAGGATAGCCGTAAGACGGATGAGGCTGAATCCGCACCGGAGGATGTGATGCCCCTGGATGACTTCGATACGGAAGCCGCCATCCAGGACTATGCGCTGACCGACAGCGACGACGGCATGGCTGATATTCCTCCGTTTCTTGAGGAAGAAGCCGCCAAAGCGACGAATCAGACCGGCGGCGCCCGTGAGAGCGCCGGCGCTACGGTCGTCAACTTTGGCAAGTTCATGAACAAGGGCAAGACGGTCGCTCAGATCTGCGACGACCCGAAGAACCTGGAGTGGGCCAAGTGGGCGATCCGCCAGACGGCCGACACCAAGGCGAAGCGGGAGCAGATCGAGGCCATCAAGGTCTATATCGGGGCGTGATTGCTGTGTCGGAACGCTGGAGAAACAACCAGAACAAAGAAGCTGTGCTGTCTGCGATGTTCTCGTATGACCAGATGATCTTCTTTGACCTGGAAACCACCTCCCTGAGCGCCAAAACGGGGCGGGTAATCGAGCTTGCGGCCATCAGGTACGAGATCGGAGAAGGCACTGCCTTCTCCGAAATCGGCCGGCTGCATGTGTATATCAACCCAAACATGCCCCTGCCGGAAAAGATCGTCGAGCTGACGGGAATCACCAACGCAATGCTCTACGATAAACCGGAGGAGCAGGAGGTGTTCGGTCAGATCAAAGCGTTTTTCGACGGAACGTCCGTCCTGTGCGGCTACAATGTCGGGTTCGATATCGGATTTCTGGAGCAGATGTACCTGCGCAACAGCGCGATTTTAGGTGAACACACTGTTATCGATGTACTGGAAATGGCGCGGGATGCGCTTGATGTCCCAAAATACAGTCTGGGCGCGATCGCCGAAGAACTGGGAATCCTGCCGGAGGGCAGTCTTCATTCTGCCATGACCGATATCGAGACGACCGTAAACGCATTCCGCCTGTTCTGGAACGGCTATTTTGTCGAGAAAGAAGAGCCGGAGCGAAACAAACTGCAGCCCAAGGTGTACTGCGTCAGGTTTTGGGAAGGGTATAAGGGCTTTTCCCGAATCTATGTAGAGACGAGCGCCGGAACCGTCTACTACGATGTGCGGCGCAAGTATTGGGGCAACAAAAACGCAGATTTTGGTTCGCTTGATATGGCGTTTATCGAACAGCAAGCATGGACGCTGATCGGCGTAGACAACCAAAACGACTTCGGAAAATACAAAGGCCCTGCGGCTCGTTTGCCGTAAAGCAGCATGAGAGAAAGACCCCTCAGATGAGGGGTTTTTCTTTTCTGTTTCTTGCATACTACTTTTATCATAAATGTGAAAGGAAAATTGGCGCCATGATTGTCAAAATAATCGATATGCTCGGGATTCCCAATATCATGTGCTGCTGCCTGATTACCGTAATGCTGCTGATCTGCACGATAACGGATATCAAAAAACGGGAGATTTGGCCGGTATTGACGATATCCTGTGCTTGTCTTGCGGTAGCGGGCAGCCTTCTGCTCTTTCATACCTACCCATGGTCGGGTGTGATCGGCGGGCTTGTCGGGTTTGTGCCGCATATCCTTCTGGCGTGGAAGGGAAAGTGCGGCGGGGGAGACGCGCTTATGATGCTTGCCGCAGGTCTTTGCCTCGGCGTGTTCGCAGTCAGCCTGCTCATGCTGATTGCAACGATTCTGTTTTCCGGTTATGCGGCAGTTCAGTCAAAAAGAGCGCAGCATGGCGGGGCGCGGGACACGCAGTATCCCTACGCGCCGTTTGTGTTTGCCGCATGGGTGTTATTGGGTGCGGGCAGTTTTTTCATACTATATTTGTAAGCTGCAAAGAAGAATGGAGTTTTTCAAGAATCAGAAAGGAAGTGCAAAAAAAATGAAAATCGAAATCTACCAAATTAACACAAACCGCGACACAAGGCATGTCAAATTTATAGACCTCGTAACAACAGAAATCGACCCCTCCATTTACGACCTTGTTTTTGCGGGCGAAGTGGATGCGGCAGACCCGGAGGATGTGTTTTGGATTTTTAACGAGCGGCTTCCGGAGGGATATGCCGGTCATTCGATGTCCGTATCGGATGTTGTGCATGTGCTGTCCGGCGGCAAAGTCCAAAACGGCTATTATTTCTGTGCGTCTTTCGGATGGAAAAAGATCGATTTTTAGGAAAGTGTATGGATATTTTGGAGGAAAAGAACCATGCAAGTCGTTTATTTGTGCGGCAGCGCAGACAACAGCCAGGAAAACCGCTGGCATTTTGCGGATGCTGAAATGGCGTTTCAATACCTTGGATACGCTGTCCTCAACCCAATGATGTTGCCGGACGGACTTGGTGAATTGAAGCGGACGAATATTTGCAACCAATACCTGTTCGTGTCGGACTGTGTTTGCATGATGCCGGGATGGAAGCAGTGCGAATCAGCCAAAGACGAAAAGCGACTGGCCCATAAGCTGAAGAAAAAGGTGCTGTACTACACGCGCGTGGATGTTGCGCGGCAGGACAGCCCATCGATTGCTTGCATCGAGTGATACCACAAAATCCGCTTTTGTTTTCCAAGTTAAGGCACAACTGTTTTTATCATACTATATGCGAGTACATGTTCTGAAGAAGGGAGAAATCTGTTTACGGACAATCTTCCAAATCCAAAACTTCAGACCAAAAAAGGAGACAGTTATGAATAAGGTGATCATGATCGGTAATGTCGTTGCCAAGCCGGAGCTGCGTGAAACGAGCAAAAAGGAAGATGGTACGACCACCAAGGTTGCCAACTTCCGGATCGGCGTACAGCGTCCCGGACAGAGGGATACGAGCGACTTCTTCAATGTCGTTGCCTGGCGCGGGCTCGGCGAGAACTGCGCCAAGTTCCTGGACAAGGGCAACAAGGTCGCGGTCAGCGGCAAGCTGCAGACCCGCAGCTACGAGGACGAGTCGGGGACCAAGCGGTATGTGACCGAGATCGTCGCCGATGATTGCGAATTCCTGACGCCAAAGGCGAAGAACAGCGCTCCCGACGCCGATGTTGAGCCGGGCTATGATGAAGATGACGAGCCGTAAACAGACAGCAAAAGAGAGCGCACCCCGCTCTCTTTTTGCTTTTTTACGCTGTAAATTGGAGGAAAACAGAAAATGGGCATGATCAGAGGATTCTGGAACAGTGTACAGGTTATCTGCGGCAACCACTGCAATGAGCAGATTGAAATGACGGTACAGGAAGGGCCGAGCTCGCTTTTTTATGCCTGTCCCAAATATCATCCGGAAAACCGGACAGAAGGGGAGCGGCCATGCTTTAATCGGCTCAGTCTGGCGGAGTATGAAAACATGCTGTCCGTGTTGTCCGACCTGCTGATGGGCGATGATATCGTCAAGCTGCAGGGGTATCGATGGAAAAAGAATGGGGTTGAATTCAAGATTGATTCCTGTTCTGACGAAAAAATCGTCGTGCAAGTCTTGAACCAAAGAGCGATCGCGCGATCAAGAGGGAATTAAGGAAGAAGGAAAATCCGCTGCTGCAGAATGACCGTTTTAACGTAATAAAAAGGCCCGGCGATAAACCGGGTCTTTTTTTTGTGAAAGGAGATTGGGCTATAGATGTTTATTATGGGGATTTTCGATAGCACAACCCTTTATCAACCGAACCATTCAATATGGCCATCAGGGAACTTGTAGCCCGTTTGTTCACGGTAGCTGAAGTTTTCGTTGCGTTCAATCATATGATAATCCCCGTGTTCGCTTAGATTATTAGTAATATCAGCACCACAAGTATTGCACACTACTCTTCCCACTAAAGTGCAATCCGCATAAGGATCGACAATAATTTCATCATTCTCATCCTCTACAACACTCGAATCGGGCGTAGTTTCTGGCTTCGGAGGAGTCGGGGTGTCGCCCTGCTGGGAATCGTCGTCTTCCGGTTCGGGGTCAGAGTCAGAGACGGAACCGGAATCCGGCTTGCTCTCGGGCTTCTGAGTAGCAGCAGGCTTGTTGTCCTGTTTGGAGTCAGGTTTCTCGTCATCCTTTGTCGTGTTTTCACTGTCAATGACAGGCTCATCATCGATGACAATTTCATCCTCTACAGTGGGATCTTCTGCAAGGCCAGAATCAACTACGCTGGTGTAAATAATTTCGCCATCCACATTGAGAATAACGAGAATATTTCCTTCTGCGTCAAGCGTTACGGGCAGGACGCCGGGGACAACTACGCCGTTCTCGTCGGCAGGATAGAACTTGCCGTCCCCTTCAGCGAATTCACAGTAGGCAAAGTAATATACCTCGCCCTCTGCAAGCGAATAGGTGAAGAGTCCCGCTACACCGTCCACAGGTTCAAAGCCCTCCGGAATCAGAACGCTGTCGTCCGGCTCAATAAGTGTGCCAACACCAGCAGCATCATCTTGCTCCTGCACGACATCCTGCACTCCACTCACAACCTCGACGGAATAAACCGGTTCGTCGGATTCATCCTCGCCCGTCTGGACAACCTCAACGGGGAAGAAACCCGCAGTGACTTCGGTAGTGGAATCGGCAGGATCTGCAGCCGGCTCGCTCTCAACCGGCGCAGCGTCGTTATCCGCATCAACCTGCTCAGAATCGGCAACCGGAACGAGCTCACCATATGCACGGAGCTGCGTTTTGCCCGTATCATCGGTAAACGCGAACACCCGCTCCGCAACGCCGGGAATGAGAACCTCGGAATAGAAGTCCGGGATCTCCGCATCGTCCGGCAGATCGGTCAGCACAACCTCCGGCTCGGGAACGGGCGTAGCAACATCGCCCTCCGCCAGAATAACCTGCGCTGTCTGAGACACGGGAGCGGGCGTCTCGTCCGCCTGCGTTACCTCCGGGGCACAGCCAACGAGCATGGCCATAATGGTCACTATAGAAACAACAATCATCGTCTTCTTCATTGTAATCGCACCTCCAATTGCTTTGTTACTTACATGACGATTCATACAGCGGCCAGGTTTTAATTTTTTTTCTTTACTTCTCATGTTATGCGTGCAGCTCCTTCCATATCTGTAGTTGTAGAGAGGGTCTCGCGCCCTCGTCTCACTTTCAGTATGCTATGAAACTTCATGTTTGTACACAAAAACGCGCTCATATAACGGTTGATCGAAAAATTTTTGTTGTTGGGATGATTTGTGCAAAAATTAGCGGGGATCTGATGCCCGAAGCCTCAGAATTCTTCACACAAATTATATCTTTTTCTGGTGGCGTTTCGATCATACTATATATGTAAACCAAAACGGTAGGGCGGGGCGCGTCCGAACCTGATGCTCGTGAAGAACGAGAATCTCACTGAGTTGCTGTGGGAGAAGCCAAAGTTGCTCGATGTCACACACAGGAGAGAAGTGCGCAAGCCCAAAATGAATGAACAGGAAGAAAATGGGCCCGGTAGAAATATCGGGTCTCATTTATGTTGAAGAAAAATATTGACAGCCACAGTCTAAAATTCTTTATGCGAATTCATTTTATGAGTCAGCATTTTTATCATACTAAGCATGTAAACCATGAGCGCTCAAACGAAATCAATCTGAAGGGAGGAAAGCGCACAAGCGCAAAAAGCTATGAAAGGGAAGAAAAGGATCATTATATTCCTGCTGGTCTTTGTTTTGGCCGTTTCTTCGACCGTGCCGGCCGTCTTCGCGACGGACAGCAATGTGCGGCCGGGGAACACGTCCCAGCCGACCAGCAACGACGGGCTGGGTGGCTCGGAATCCGTCATCATTGTGAGCCCGACTCCCGGGGAAGCAGACGGGAGTCCTACTCCCGATGCAACGCCGGTCCAGTCCGCCACACCGGAACCGTCGCCGGACCCCGGCAGCAGCTCCACGCCGGAGAAAGAGACGACAGAAACTCCACGGCCGACGGCGACGCAAACGCCCGAACCGTCACTCGTGCCGGAAGACGAACCGGAGGAGGTGTCGCCGAGGGATGGCACGACCGTTGCAACGGTCTACTATCACTACTATGATGACACCTCAGCCGAAGGAGCGCAAAGCCCCGACGACCTTGCACTGACGGCCACTGGCAGCTTTTACGCGCTGGCGGAAAAACAGGGTGCCGGCATTGCCATGAAGATCAATCATTATCCGAAGCAGGTGGTTGTCCGTCCCGACAGCCTGCATTTTCGCGTCCTGATTGACGGTGATATCGACGCGACGGAAGAAGCAGAATACAACGCTTCAACCGGCGTGCTTGCGTTGCCGGCCAATTATGCGGGACATGAGATAAGCATCCATGCATATTGCCCCGGTTCGGAAGCGGTTGATCTCACGGTAGTTGCGAACATTGATACCGGCAACAACAATCGTCATACGACCAGTACACAGACAATTCAGGTTCGTTCGGACGCCGGATCCTTCAGTTTGCCGCTTACCGGGCAGTACACGACGGTTTCGCAGAACGGCGTGGAATATGTTGAAGACAGCCGCACGAACCATTCCAATGGAACACTGACTGTCTATGCGTCTCCTATCGGGGGAAATATCGGTGTAGCGACATATATTGCCCCGATACAAATGCTGCGCTCTTCGATCAGCCAGACCGTTGACAAAATCTACAATAACCGCACATACGATGGTTCCGGTCCGAAAGGACAGCTTGATTACGGATATTTGGGTGCGAGATTTGAAGCACAGATTATTTTCTCGGATGGAACGCGGGGCCCGGTCAATTCCGCATTCTGTCTCGACCCAACACAAAAAGGTCTGAAGGACGGCAACTATGCAGTCAGTCGTTGGTTGGATCGCTCCAATTCAACCGAGCTTTCGCTCATGAAATGCATGTATTATTTGTGGGGCGGCATGGCCTGGGACGAGAGCATCCTGACCGACGTTTTCGGTTCGCTCAATTATGAACACCTATATGGGTATTCTCACGTTATCACAGCTTCCTTTTATGTTGGCGATGATGCATACAAGGGACTAAAAGACGACGTGATTTCCAAACTGCGCAATTTGAAGAGCACCATCAACTCGAAACCTGCTCCACCGTCCGGGTTCGAAGCTTTCATCTATAATGAAGGCTCTTCACAGGCACAGGCTGTAATCGGGTGGATTTATACTGCCCCGAAAACCGGTAATGCAAAAGTACAAAAAGTATCTTCCAATCCAGCGATCAGCAACAATAATCCGTGTTATTCGCTGGCCGGCGCCGTGTTCGAGGTGTACACTTCGGACGGGCAGAAAGTCGGTACTATGACGACGGGCGCGGATGGCACCGCTACGATGAACGATCTTGATATTGGCTCGTATTACCTGGTGGAAACCAAAGCGCCGCAGGGATTCGCGATTGTAAGTGGAAAAATCAATTTTACTGTAGAGGGAGACAAAACCACTACAATCCGCGTGCCAAATATGCCGCAAAACGACCCTGTTGGTATCGTAGTGCGCAAAGTAGATGCCACAACTGGGAACGAATCCGCGCAGGGCGGCGCTTTGCTCTCGGATGCACAGTTTACTGTAAAGTATTATGCGGGAAGCTATACCTCGCTTTCCCAATTGAATGGAGTTGCGCCAACAAGAACATGGATACTGAAAACAAATGAAAGGGGACGCGCTGATTTAACAAAAGACAGTTTTGTGTCTGGCGATGACTTCTATTATAATCTTACCAATATACCAGTTGTCCCCGCCGGCACGTTGACCATTCAGGAGACAAAAGCTCCGACGGGATACCTGGCAGACACTACTGTATACCTCAGACAGGTGCCGAGCGACACGAGCGGCATGGAGGACATCAATGTGTACAACGAGCCCGTTGTGCGCGAACAGGTCATTCGCGGCGGGGTCAAGGTGGCCAAGCTGGACCACGAGACCGGCTCAGACACGCCGCAGGGCAACGCAACGCTCTCTGGCGCGGTGTTTGATATCTATAACCGCAATGACGGCGCGGTTACGGTGGGCGGCAAATCGTACGCAAAAGATACGGTCGTCTGCACGCTGACAACGGGCGAAGACGGCACGGCAGCTACGGCCAACAACCTGCTCCCGTACGGCGATTACGAAATCGTCGAACGGACCCCGCCGACCGGGTACACGGGCGACGGCGTTGTAAACCGCACTTTCTCCATTGAGGAAAACGGCGTGATCGTCGATCTGACGGATGCGGACCACGCGATTCGCAACGAGGTCATCCGTGGCGGCGTCAAGGTTGCCAAGCGCGACAACGAAACGGGCAAGCTGGAGCCGCAGGGCGACGCTACGCTCTCCGGCGCCGTGTTCGCAATCTACAACCGCAGCCAGCATCCGGTGCTCGTGGACGGCGAGCTGTATGAAAACGGCGAGATCGTCCATACGCTGACAACCGGCGCGGATTACACGGCCACGACCAGCGCGGACCTGCTGCCGTACGGCACCTATGAGATCCGCGAGCAGACCAGCCCGACCGGATACCTGCCAGAAGGCGAGCTCAACAGGGTCTTCAGTATCCGCGAGGATGGCGTGATCGTCGATATGACCGGCGAGAACGAGGCGATCCGCAACGATGTCATTCGCGGCGACCTGATGGGCGTCAAGGTGGCGGACGGCTCGCTCAACCGTCTTGCTAACGTCCCGTTCCGCCTGACGCTCAACGCGACGGGCGAGAGTCATGTGCTGATGACGGATGAAAACGGCCAGTTCAGCACAGCTTCGAGCTGGAACCCGCATTCGCAGAATACGAATCGCGGCGAATCCCCACTGGACGGCGTGTGGTTCGGCGATATGGATGCGCTCGACGACAGCAAGGGCGCGCTGCCGTATGGCAGGTATACCCTTGAGGAACTGCCCTGCGAGGCGAACGAGGGCATGGAGCTGCTCAAGTTCACCGTGTCGGTGTACCGCAACAGCGTGCTGGTCGATCTCGGGACGCTGACGGACGATTACATCCCGGTGCCGGAGATCTCGACGACGGCCAAGGACATGGAGACGCTGGACCGTACGGCGCACACCTCGGCCACCACGGTCATCGAGGACACGGTGTACTACAACGAGCTGACGCCCGGAACGACTTATACGCTCAAGGGCGTGCTGATGCTCAAGTCCACGGGCGAACCGCTCCTGGACGCGGACGGCAATCCCATCACCGCTGAGACCGAGTTCAAGGCACTCGCTACAACCGGCAGCGTGAACATGCGCTTCACCTTCGACTCCAGCCTGCTAAGCGGCGAATCCGTCGTTGTGTTCGAGCGGCTGTACGAAGGCGTTGTGGAGGTCGCCGCGCACGCGGATATCGAGGATGAGGGACAGACGGTCACTTTCCTGACGCCCACGCTGGAGACGACTGCAACCGATAAAAACGGAGAAAAGGAAGTGGAAGTAAGCAGGGATGTCATCCTCACGGATATCGTGTCGTTTGACAATCTCCTGGTCAACCAGCTGTATACGATCGAAGGAATCCTGATGGACAAGGCGACCGGCGAACCCATCACGGTGGACGGCCAGACGGTTGAATCGCAGGTGTCCTTCATCGTCAAAAAGCCGTCCGGCTGGGTGGAAATGCAGTACCGACTCGATGCTTCTGAACTGTACGGCAAGGATGTCGTCGTGTTCGCGACACTGAACTTTGCCGGCCGCGAGGTTGCCGCCCATGCCGACATCAACGATGAAGGGCAGACGGTGCGGTTTGTCCGGTACGAACTGGAGACCACTGCAACCGGCGAAGAGGGCGAAAAGCTCATTGAGCCGGAGAAAGAGGTCACGGTCGTCGATATCGTTACCTACACAGGGTTGATCCCCGGCCGCGAGTATACGGTCAAGGGCGAGCTGATGGACAAATCGACGGAAAAACCGCTCGTGGTGAATGGCGAGGAGGTCCGCTCTGAGATCACCTTTGTGCCGCAGGAGAGCGACGGTACGGTCGAAATGCGGTTCACCTTCGACGCCAGCGCGCTGCAGGGCACGGAAGTGGTCGTGTTTGAGCGGCTGTACCGCAACGGCAAGGAGGTCGCGGCGCATGCCGACATCCATGACGAAGGACAGACCGTGGAGTTCGGCGGCATCGCCCTCAAGACCAGTGCGACGGGCTCCGACGGCGCCAAGAAGATCGGGCTGTCCGAGAAAGCCTCCATTGTCGATGTGGTATCGTATACGAACCTGACCGTTGGGCGGGAGTACACGGTCCACGGAATCCTGATGGACAAGGCGACCGGCCGGCCGATCGTGATCGACGGCAAGGAAGTGCGGGGCAGCACCCTCTTCACGCCGACCGAAAGTGACGGGACGGTGGAGGTGCTCTACACCTTCGATTCGAACGCGGTGGAGGGCAAAACGCTCGTAGTGTACGAATACCTCGAATATGACGGCGAGACCATCGCCTCGCACGAGGACATCAACGACATCGCGCAGTCCGTCGGCGTAAAGGTGCCTCCGCAGCCCGGCGACAGCCCTGCAACCGGCAGGGACGCGTTCCCGGTGTGGGCGCTGGTCGTGTCTGTCGCAGCGGTTTCCGGCGCGGCCGTCCTGTTCGTGCTCTGGAACCGCAAACGGCTCCTGACCGGCGGGGATAACAAGTAACGACACATAGAGGATCGGGAAGGGGGCTCCGCGCCCCTTTCCCATATCAGGAGAATTGCATGAGAAGAAAACAGTTTGCGCTCTTTGGAATCGCCCTGCTGCTTTTAATCGGGCTGTTGTCCGGCGCATATTTCATCGTGGAATACAAAAACGCGATGCGGGAACAGGATGAAAACACGGCTCTGGAAGGCGCCTATGCAAGCATTGTTGTTGAGGATGACGGTGGCGCAAGCGCGCTGCCCGTACCGGAAGTGCCAATAGAGGATGTGGATATGCCCGAGAAGCCGTACCTGGAAGCGGATTTTCCGTCGCTGCTGGAGACAAACGGGGATACGGTCGGCTGGATCTGTATTCCTAACACCGAACTCAGCTATCCGGTCGTACAGGCGGACGACAATTATACCTACCTCAACAAAAGCTTTACCGGCCGGCGCAGCGGGTCGGGCGCCATTTTCATGGACATGAACAACGACGCCGAATATCTGGATGATAATACCGTGCTGTACGGGCACAATATGGGCTACGGACAGACAACCATGTTCGGCCTGCTGCTCAACTACAAGGATGAAGAGTATTACCGGGCGCACCGGTTCATCCAGTTTGACACGGTGTACGAAGATCATGGCTGGTGGAAAATCTTTGCGGTCATCAACCTGCAGGCGGGCGTCAGTGAGCTCGACTATATGACCTACCAGTTTGGTACGCCGGATGAGTTTGAGGACTGGATTTTGCTTGCTCAGTCTCTGTCGTACTATGAGGCCGATATGACAGTCAACGCAAGCGACAAGATTCTCACGCTATCGACATGCGACCGCTCGGCAGGGCGGGGCGGAAGGCTGATTGTCATGGCGCGGAAATGCAGATAAAAAGGAGGATATGTTTGTGAAGAGTAAGATTATCGCGGTCATGCTGGCCGCATTAACGCTGATTATATTGGCAGGCTGCGGCCAAAACAGCGGCGGCAGTCCGGAAAACAACACCATCGATGTGGTAAAAGGCGAGGAATCCTACGCAGAGCCCATCGCGGCAAGTGTGCCGGAAAACGCGGAGATTCCGGAGTTCTATGTGCCCATATCCATTCCGGGCATCAGCGAACAGATCTATGCGTTTGTGGATACGGAGGGAATCACGCAGCTTCGCGTATATGCAAGGCAGGAGCGGTTCGAAAACGGGGTATTCGCAGATGCAAAGACGGGGTTCTTTGCCTGCGGGCTGGAGCGCGCCGAAGACAGGGAAGCGGAAAGCGCCGAACAGTATCTGTATGCGGACGGCAAGGCGCCCACCTACAAAATCGTCATAACCGAACCCGCTGAAAACGATACGCCGGGCAACCCTGACATAAAAGAGACCAGCAAAGAAGCGCACGATGCCGCAAAAACAGCGTTCCCTGTGCCCTATTCCGCCGGAGCAAGCGACCAGAATATCTTCTGCTTCGAGTCTGCGAACGGCACGCTTCGATACTGCGTGTACGGCGCCTGCGGCAGCGGCGCAAGCGGATTCTGGTACAGCGACGAAAACGGGACGGTAACGCCCGGCATGCCGATGGCCGATTTGGACATGGAGCGGGCGCTGTGGAGCCGCCGGGAAGCGCAGGAGGGCGATACAGCCCTTACGGCTGGCCGCTACCTGCTGCTGCAGCAAGGCAGCCAGCAGATACATGCAATGATGATAGAAGACTAAAGCAAATATCTCTGTAGCGCTCCAATACGGGGCGCATTTTTGTGGGATAAAACAGAACAGAATGAACAACGGCACATTATATTTCATAAAAATAATGGGCATTTGTCAAAGCAGCCGCTCTGTCCTGAGTGCTTTCGGCTCTTTGCGCTGGCCTTTTTTTGTAGGCATACATAATTCTTCATACTATCTCTATAAGGAGGAACAGATATGAGCGACATCAATCAGACCAGCGCTTGGACGGCCGGCAATCCTGCCCTGTGGGAGCGGCTTGAAGCCATCAATCCGGAGTCTTATGCGGATGTGCGCAGCGCATGGGAAGCGCAGGACCCCGAAAGAACGCTGTTCGCGCTGTGGGATTACATGAATCCGGAAGCGGACCCGTACAAAGGAATTTCCAGCATTATCGAAGCATACGGTTCCAGGACGGTACTGCTTGAGCTTGGCGTGCCGCAGGATCAGGCGGAACAGGTAACGGATGTGGACCCCATGAAAAGCCGCGAGATCGAAGTGCCGGATGTGTCACTCGGCGATGCGCTGGAACAGGGCGTCGAATTCGTCGTCGGCGGTTTTGAGGCGGAAGAAGATCCCGGCATGGATGAGGTCGATCTGAGTCACAGTATGGAACGGCCGTTTGAACCGCCGGAAGAATACGACCCGGACCCGACGGACGGGCCTGCGATCGATTTTGCCGCCGAGCCGGACGATACGGTCGATACGGATATGCGGGAAGAACCCGATGTTACCAGCGAACAGGCGGCCGGCGAGAATCCGGACCGGATCGATTCGGATACCGTCGAACTGTTTGTCAAGGATGTGCTGGGCGAAGACGGGGCAAAAGAAATAGAGGAGATTCTGAAAGAAGCGCTGTCCGCTGAAGAGTATCAGAAATTCCTCGATGTCTGCAATCAGGCAAAGGAGGCCAAGGACGATGGCCGGCCGGCGGATGAGGTGTCTCAAATCATCCGCGATTGGGCCAAAGAGCAGAAAGCCGAACGAGACGATACGGAAAAGCAGGACACGGCGGCAGACGACCCGATGCGGGAACGGTATATCGAAAAAATGGATGAAGCGCGCCAGAAAAAGAGCGAGCAGCTTCCATATTACCGTGATACCTTCTTCACATACTATGACATGAAGGAAAAATACTACGCCATGAAAGCGGGCGTTCCCATCGATGGCAAGCCTGTATCAAGGACAGATTTCACCATGTCCGTCATGCGGTTTTTGAATACCAACATTTATGAATCGCTGCTCCTGCGCCTGATCGACAAATACGACAGCAAAAAAGAAAAGGATAACGCTCCGGATGTCGATCGCTATCAGGAAGACCGAAATGCGCGCGATATGGGGGCCAAAGACGATATCGGCGCGCATGACAACGGATACGCAAGTGGCGTAGACCGCTCGGAGGCAGATGCGGCCCGTTCGATGGGGCATCCGGAATACGGGCAGTTTATGGGCGCCAACACGGCCGGCGATACGGATAAGCGGTTTTCGCGCGAGGACCGGACGGTGTGGAATACAAAGCCGCTCATTGAGTTTGCCCCGCGCATCGGTATGGAGAGCTGGGGGAGTTCACGAGTGCAGCGCATCCCTGAAATGCGCACGGTTGAGTTTGAAAAAAATTTCTATCTTGTCAATCCGTTCGGCAAGGTGGAGGCAAGCAAGATCTACCACCCGGACAGCGTTGCCAAAAGCTTTCCGGACATGGATGTAACGCATCGGAACGAGTCGCTCGTATCGCGTATGACCGAAACGGCAGCGGATCGCGGGCTGACGCTCGACCAATATAAGGCGGAGATCGAAATCCGCTGCAAAGAGGCGTTTGCCGGCAGGATCGAGGCACAGTGGGACGGTGAATCCCAGCGTCTTGGCAGCCTTGCCGAATCAATCAGGGGCGATATCGGCAGTATCAAGGAACAGCTGAAAAACCTGGATGCGCAGGAACAGAAGGTCGAAACCGGCAAGATGTCTGATCTCGACAGGGAAAAGGCGATAAGCGAAATTTCCGATGTGCGGAAAGGACTGGAAGCCGGGCTCGAAAAAGCGCAAACCAGGCTGGATAATGTCGAGAAATATAAGGATTACATTGACGCCGCAAAGGACGCCGCCAGCCGTTCGGATATTGACTCCAGGTTCTCCCGCGCCGCGACAGGCGAATCCATGGCCGCTGGCCGCGCTGAAAATGTGGAATATGTGGGCGCGGATACAAACGCCAGGTATGAGCAGGTCATGGAGATCAATCCGAACGGTCAGGAAGTGGAAAAGGATTCGGATAAGACAGAAATGGAACCGGACCACGACCCTGCCGGAAAAGACGACCATGAAGAACGGCCGGGTCAGGATGTGGATCGGAATGATGAAGAAAACGGCGGCGACACGGCGGCCGCTGATGAAGACCAGCGCGGCGATGATGTTGAGACCGGCACAAAGGACGACGCAAAATCTGAGCAGGATGACAGCGCTCCGGCCGAATCAGAGGAAGGCGCTGTCGATATGGAAGACGCCGGGGAAGACCCTGCAATGATTGAGGCAGGCAAAAAAGACAGGGACGATCCGGAAGAAGAAAAAATAGCGGATGTTGGCGCCGCAGCGGATGAGGAAGAAGCGTTGATCGAAGCCGGACAGGAAAAGGGAGAAAGCGAACCTGATAAGGATAACATCGACCGCAACAGCGATGACGCGGACGGGCATGATGCGCCGGATGCTGATGTGGCGGGAGAGGAGCGCGCGGGTTCCGATGTAAAAAAAGGGGATACGGCCGAAGCCGGGCAGGATGCGCATAAGGGAGAGATCGACCGCATTGTCGATACCATACGGGATTTCATCGATGACAAAGCGGAATTTATCGATGTCCTGGAAACCATCAGAGGCATCGACCCGAAAGAGATCCTGCATGACCTCGCCGAAAAGTTTTTGCCGGAAGATGCGGTGGAAAAAATCGACGGTATCGTAGATCTGATGTTTGATATCCACGACCTGTTCTCCGTTCCGCTGAATGATCTGTTTGAATCCTTTTTGGACGGATTTGGCGCGTTGTCAGCAGAGGAATCCAATGCGATATCGGACGCCTTTGACAGCTCGCTTGCTGAAAGCATAGAGAACAGGGAGGCATTTGAAGGCATTATTTCCATCGGCGAACAACCTCTTGGGTTCGGCGAGGAAACCGGAATTGTCGATCTGCATACGGGCGATAATGTGGACGGCCTGGATGCAGACGGCGCTATAGAAAATCTGATCAACGATGTGGCGCATGAAACGGATCAGTTTTTGAACGATGTTGACCGCAGCAATGTGCCGGAAATAGAGACCGGTTCCGATATTGACCCGGTATCCGCCGAAGAGATAGGCGGGCAGGGTTTGGGTAAAGGAAATGATCTTGCAAGCGAGGATATGAATATTGACGGCTTTATACCGGAATCAATGGAGAACCCCATAGCGCAGACTGCCGTTGAAGATATTTCTGGAAGCGCCGAAATAGAGGAAGCGCTTGCACTGTTGCTGTAAAGGAGGACAAGTGTATGTTTATCTGGATAGCGTTCTTTTTCGCATTGCTGGCCGGCGTGCTGGCTGGGTTATATGCGGGTTTGCTGCACTGCAAAAACAGGGGAAAAAGGGCGGAGAAGCCCACACAAACAAATGCGCAGAAGGAAAAGAAGCGGCGATGGACAGCGAAACTGACCCGCTGGCTGCACCGCTCCCATAAGCCCAAACAGGAAAACGCCGACCTGCTGCAGAAGAAAATCGCACATAACAGCGTGACACTCGATGAATTCAACTGTGCGGCGGATGGAAAGGATTATCAGGAACACCTGCAGAACATGCGCCAGCAGGAGAATCAAGCATACAAGATACTGGCAGAAAAGTAGTCCCGTATCGCAAAAAGAAAGGAGGCCATATGCGCCTCCTTTTTGTGTTGATCCAGATTTCGGCATACTATGTTCAGACTTATATTTATGACGAAAGGAGTACCATTCAATGCGCATTGACCAAATCAAAATACAGGACTTTAAAAACATTTCAAATTCCACATTCTGTCCCGGCCAAATCACTGCTTTTGTTGGCAGCAACGGCGCGGGAAAAACCTCATGGATGGAAGCGTTTCGTTATCTTCTGACCGGAGAAGCCCCCGAAAATCCCATTCAGGACGGAAAGACGCAGGCTGTCGTAGAGGGCGACATCAAACCCATTGGAAGCCTTGTTCGAAAGATTACGGAAAAAGGCACAAGCGTCAGGCTGAACGGTTCATCGACAACGGCAAAAAGCGTCAATGAGCTGATGGAGGACGCCTTTAAGGTCAAGCCCATGACGGCAAAGGTCATGACATCCTCCAAGCTGCTCATGTCCATGAAAGCAGGCGAACTGAGCGAGTTTCTGGTCAATTCCGGCACAATCCCGGTATCCATTGACCTGACAAAGCTCAAATCCCTTTGCGCAGTATCAAAGGAAGCCGAAACCGAGCTTGAAATGGTACTGCCCGAAGCTCCCGCTCCGATTGGGCTGGAGAATCTGAACGAGGCATATGCGTTCTTCTTTACGGCTCGCACAACGCTCAAACAGACGCTTGCGGCAGAAAAAGCACGCGCCGCCTATACAGGCGAAATGCCGGCCATGAACGCTGCAGCCATTGAAAAGCGCCTGAACGAAATCTTGGCGCAGGAGGCGAGGGTGAAGGCACAGCAATCGCAGGTTGACGCTTATCGGGCCGCCTGCGTCAAGCGTCAGAAGGCCAATGAAGAAATGGTAAAGCTGGCGCAAAAGATCAAGGAAATTACGGCAAAAGCCCCTGAGCCTGGCGCAAAAGAGCAGCTGGAAAAGCAGATGCAGGAAGTACAGGACAGGATCAACAGCAGAAGCAGCACGCTTTTGGTATTAAAAAAGAACGTGGAGACGCTCGAAAAGACGCTCAAAGCGCTCGACACTCCCTACTGTCCGCTCAGCGACAAACTTGTCTGCAAGACCGATAAAAGCGCAGTAAAGGAAGAAATCGCCGAAACCGTACGCGCGGCGCAGGAAGAAATCGCCGCAATCGAACGGGAGCTGAGCGAGCTGAAAACACGCGCTGCATTGCTGGAAGCCAAGCAAAAGCAGCTCAAGGAAGAGGAAACGGCCTATCAGCAGAAGGTTATGCTTTACCAGAAGTACACCTTCTTAAAGGACCATCTTCCCGATGTGCCGGAAAAACCCGCTGAACCGGAATCCCCAGCCAAATACGCCAAAGAAAAGGAAGAGCTCAACCGGCAAAAAGCGCTGATTGTCAAAATGGAGCAGGCACACGAAAGCGAGCTGAAGGTCAAAGAGGTCTCTAACCGGCTGGAAGTGATCGAGCAGCTCCTTGATGTGCTGAATCCCAAGAAGGGTATCCGCGAAAAGGTGGTGGAGTGTGCGCTGGCGCCCCTTGTGGCATTCTGCAACGTCAAAAGCGAAAAGCTGCGCAGCGGTTTTGCGCTCAATATTGCGATAAACAACGGCGTGCATCTGCAATACCGGACCAATCCGTCGATGCAGTTCATCGATGTGGCGTCCGCGTCGGCCGGCGAGCAGTTGTTTGTGGCGTTTCTGATCCTGGACATGCTGAACGAGCTGACCGGATACAGGGTTCTTATGATGGACGATCTGGATAAACTCGATGCTGAAGCGTTTGAATCCATGATCAAACTGCTCACATCCGAAGAAGTGCTTAAAAGCTACGACCATATCCTGCTCGGAGCTGTAAACCACGCACAGGCAGTCAACACACTCAAATCACATAAGGAAATCGCTGTGATTGAGCTGTAAGCGCGGCTGCGCATTGAAGGAAAAGGAGCGACGAAATTCGTTGCTCCTTTTTGTGTTTTTTACACTTTGATTCTTTCATACTACCTTTATCAAGTTCGCATGAAAAATCATGGGCGTACGCGAACAATTAAACTGAGGAGGATGAATCTTATGGCAGAAATCAAAGACATCAATGTGCTCACGGTGAGAGGTAGGATCGGCGCCAAGTATGCGCCGCCGGAACGTCAGTGGCTATCGACCGCCATCGCCATCAACCGGCAGGGCGTTGAAGCCACGGATTTTCCGGGCATTTACTGGTACGGCGACATGGCGGATTATGTGGAAGAGAACTTTGCAAAGGGCGACAGTGTAGTCGTTAAAGCGATCATGGGCAGAAATGTGGACCAGCCGTTCATCGGCGTCGAGATTATGCCTACGAAGCGGCTCTTCGATGAGAAGTTTGGGCTGGACACGCAGAGAGGCCCGTATCCCAATGATTTTTCCGAAGCTCTGCTCATGGGCGAGGTTACGCGCGTGTTCCGGCCCGAAAAGATCGACGACAGGAAGCCGATCGGTTATATGAGCATTGTTACGCGCATCAACAACAGGGCCTATCAGCCGAGCGTAACCTGTTTCGGCAAGAACTGCGAGCGGCTGGCTGAAATTGAGGCGGGCGACCGTGTGTGCGTGATCGGGCATGTGTCCACCTATGTGCGCGAGGACCAGACAGAGCCGAGGCGCAGGCATGGCCAGTCGATCGTCTGCCGGTATATTGAAAAACTGGCCCGATAAAACCAACCACATCCAAAGGCAAATCCTGATACATTGCAATTAAGCGGGCGGCCACTCCGCCCGCTTTCTGTAGAGAGACATTTTTTCGCATACTACAAATAGAACATTTTCCTGACGCTTGGAGATATGCACACACCTTATTAAGTTTTAAACGATTCTCAATGAAAGGAATGACGTTTTATGGAATGGAAAAAACGCGGAAGCGCAGCTACAATCGAACAGGCTGTGCTTCAAAACAGCGGTCTGACAATCCAGGAACTGCTTCAGCCGGAAAAATCACCGCCCATTACGGGATTGGACGCCGCGCTTGAACACCTGGCGCAAGCTGTAAAAAAGAACGAACAAATTACAGTCATAGGCGACTATGACGCAGACGGCATTACGGCGTCCGCACTTCTGTACCGGCTGATCCGGTACGGATTTCGGCATGAAAAAATAAGGGTACGGCTGCCCAGGCGGTTTTCCGAAGGGTATGGCATGTCGGAATCAATGACAGAAGAAATAGATTCCGGCCTTGTCATCACCGTGGACAACGGCATTGCCGCGTTTGAACCCATCAAACAGGCAAAAGAGAAGGGCCTGCGGGTTGTCGTGCTGGATCACCATCTGCCGCACGAATCCGGTCAACTGCCCGAAGCGGATGTTGTAGTAGACCCGCATGTAACCGGCGGCAAATTCGTCGATTACTGCGGCGCTGGTCTGGCGTACAGGCTGGCGCTTGCGTCCGGCGTTATGAGCGAAAAACTCAGGCGCCAATGCTGCATTCTGGCGGCAATCGGCACGATTGCGGATGTCATGCCGTTGATCGGTGATAACCGCAATATCGTACGCGAAGGCGTTGAACTCATGAACACACAGGATATATTCCGCAACACGGAAAAGCTGACGGAACTCATGCTGATTGAACGGGTCACGGAAGAGACGATCGGTTTCAAGATCGGCCCGGCCATCAATGCGCCGGGCAGGCTGTACGACAAAGGTGCGCTTCTGCCATTCAATCTGCTTGCCGCAGAAACGCAGTCCGCAGAGTATCTGGAAGAGCGTATCAATCAGCTGATCGACTGCAACGACAGGCGCAAGGAACTCGTGCGGACCGGACTTGAGGAGGCAAAACTGCTCATTGCGGAAAACTGCCTGGTTGGCGATGATGTCATCCTCATTCAACCGTCAGACGCAGCTCCTGATTCCATTCATCAGGGAGTCGCCGGCATTATTGCGGGACAGCTCGCAGAGGAAATGCGGCGGCCCGTTATCGTGCTGGCCAGGAGCAGGGAGCCGGGCGTCCTGAAAGGATCAGGCCGATCCTATGGCGGCGTAAACCTGAAGGCGCTGCTCGATTGCGCAAAGGATGAACTGGTCACATACGGCGGGCATGCGGAAGCCGCAGGGCTTTCCGTCGCAGAAGAGAACATCGACAGCCTCTCCCGTGCTTTGTGCAGGGCTTACCGAGATCTCGGCATGACAGTTACAGAGGAAACGGACACCATGTACGATATTGAAATCGAAGAGGGAGACCTTGACCGCGCGATAGCGGAACTCAATCGTTTTGCTCCGTATGGCCAGGGAAATCCAAAGCCGGTCGTGCGACTCAACGGCTATCATCTTTCACCGCGATACGGACGGCATTATAGGGTACAGGGTGACGGCTCGACGGTCAAGCTCTTCGGCAAAGACAGCAGCGCGGTCGGCTTTGGCATGGCCGACCAGTATCAGGATTCCGGCTGCCCCATGCAGATTGACCTGATCGGACTGCTGAGCGAGAATGTCTTCGCAGGACGGGTCGAAAAACAGCTGCAGATGCTGGATTTTCGTCCGCATCAGGAAGCGGAACACAAGTCATTGCTGACCAATCTGCTTGAACAAAGGTTAAAAACGACATTGTAAGGAGCTTTGCATATGGTAGAATATCCAAAACAGATCTTTTGCGTATGGGGCAACAATGTCTCCATGGACGCGGCGTTCAATCTATGCACACCGTTTGAGCAAAATGGTACGCCGCCGCTGGAGCTGCATGAAGGCGCGTTGTCCCGATTTACATTGACATTGTTGGACAGACGATCCGGCACTACGGTTCCGTTTTCCGTCAATGTCGCGGCGAAGGATATCAGCGTGCTGCAGGAAAAAATGCGCATAGCGCTGATCCTGAAGGAAAGCAAGGCAAGCGAGGAAGAAGCACCGCTGCCTATCGCTTATACGACGATAATCATGATTGGTTCATGCGCCAACCGCACACCTGCTGATGTGCTGCTCGAAAACCCGGAAAACAAAACGGAGCTGCTGAAAGCCCGGAAATGGCTTGTTGAAAATATGGCCAAGTACAAAAAAAACAAAGAGCAGGTCGCCGCGATCGACAACGCTCTTGAACTGCTGCAAGTGGGCGAATTGAAACCGCGCAATGGCGGCAGCGGATCTATGGTCATATATGAAAGGGAGATGAAAACCAGCAGGGCAGTGGACGCCAACGGATATTATACCGGATCGGATATCGTGATTACCTGCTATTTCGGCAAGAAATATCCGTGGCGCGTTCAAATCACAAACTATAAGACAAAAAAGAAGCTGGACGCCAGCGGCAAGACCATCGTAGACGCACAAACCATCAAGGACAAAAAGAGCGCTGCCATCAATCTGAGCGACGATGATTTTATTTTCTGTGTTACCAGAATGAGGGAGATCGTCGAACTGTATCAGGCGCAGGAATTTCATGCGCTGTACAAAAGAGCGATGGCGGAGTCCAAGAAACAGGCGATGGATGCAAAGGAAAGAAACGCCGACAGAGAACCATGATAGTTAAACAACATCAAACAGGAAAAGCCCGGTTCAATCCGGGCTTTTTGTTTTGTAGCATTGGTAATCGGTTACTGAGCTGAAATCGTGTTTATTGACAGCCAAAGAGGTGGTCCGTGTTTAATTTCTCCGCATTTTGAGCAGCGATATATGAATCCCGCAGTGCTCACCCCAGTGCATTGCCACTGGTGATCGCACACATCTTCTGCCTTTCTTCTGCTGCATGAGCACTCTGGCACCCATGGGGCGTGTACCGTCCCGCATCGCGGACAAATCCATCCTTCGTTCGACATTAAAAACACCTCCTAAACCAATGTATGTATATATAGTATGATTGGTTTGAGTGTTTTATTGTTCCAACAAGTGCAGGTACTTGTAGACGCTCACCCGGCTCAAACTGCACAGCTTTGCCAGCTCTGAAATATTGAGGTCGCCGTTTTTATACTGCGGATAATATCTATAAAAAACGCGCGGGATCGTTTCCGCGTTTGTTTTTGGTCGGCCCGGTGTGCGGCCTTCAGACGCCGCCTTCGCCATGCCGCTTTTGACACGCGCAGCAATGATGTTTCGTTCCAATTCGGCAAACACGCCCGCCATCTGCAAAAACGCCTTGGACATCGGATCGATGTTCGATGCGTTCGTGCAGTCGATAGTGATGGAATTTGCTATGACAAGCCGCAGCTTCCGCTCCGCTATGAAGTCGAGGATATCCAGAAGGTGCCGGACGCTTCTGGAAATTCTGCTGACCTCAAGCGTGGCGATGGTGTCGCCGGGCTGCGCTGCATGGATGAGCTTTATCCACTCTGTCCGGTCGATTTTGGTGCCGCTCTCGTATTCCAGGTAAATATGCTCGCGGGCAATACCCATCGCCATCAGCTCTCTAATCTGCCGCTCAATATCCTGCCTCGTTTCATCCGTCGAGCACCGCGCGTATCCGTACATAGTCGCCATACAGGTCACTCCTATCAAAAAGTGTAAGCAAAAAGGGTAGTTTGGTTTCGTGAACAAATTCTACCGAATTTATCCCGCTTTTCATACAGTATATCACGAAATTTTGGCTGTACACAAAAACAAATGTTTTCCTTTACACGAAAAACAGCTCAAACAAACAGGCGATATGCACTGCATGTGTTCACTGCGGATTCCGCGCTTCAATATAGAGATCAATATCCTCTACGATATAGCGGTCTCCGGTGGTGTGCAGAGCTTCGAAACAGGAATATACATAGTCCCACACACGATAGCGGGTAAAAATCTCGGCTACCTGTTTGCCGGTCAAATGCTTGGCGTTCTTGTAGACCTCTGTGCAATAAATGAGAAAATTGCCCTGACTGCTCATCTTTATGTCTCCTCCGGCAAGACAAAGCTTCCCGTCTTTTTTTCTTCGTCATACATGTTAAACAGGGTAAGCGGGCTGAAATGCCACAGTTTGGTATCCTCCTGCTCCAGCAAGGAATATACTTCGGACTTATAGAACTCTTTCGATGCGTCCAGCTCGTCCACCGGATAGTTTTCGCAGATTAACTGAATGATCTGCGGCACTACCAGCGTCAAAATCGCTTCAAACTTTTTATCCGCCATCACAATTCCTCCTTTGGCACAGTGCCGGCAAACCGCAGATACGACAAAGCCTTTTCGGTTGTCAGCACAAGCTGGTTATAGAGCTTTTTAATTTTAAGCTGATCCAGCGTCTGCTCCTTTGTTAAAACGCCCGCAGTATATAAAGAAAATGTTCGATACACATCATCGTTGGCAACAGGCCCAAAAATTATATCATAGAGTTCTCCTTCATAATTGCCGGAGCGGTTATCGGACACGAAATCAAGCCACGCTTCTCCCGGATCATCAAAGCGCAGAACAGAGCACTCTGAAAAGGCGGCGGTTTCGTCAATCTCATAAATGCTGACTGTTTGCTCACCGGTTTTCCGGCGCTTTACGACTTTATCCGCAAAACTGATTGCTTGCGTCTTATTTGTTGTCGTATAAAAGCCAAATCCAAAATCCAAAAATCTGTTTTGGTAAATCAGCCTTGGTTTTGGTACAACCAGATTGCTTCCATGGTATACGATCATACATTTCCCTCCAACGCTTTTTCAGCGACTGTGCGCTCTTCTTGCAGAGAACGGATCATTGTTTCGATATGCTTGCGCCTCTCTATCTGCTCGCGGACAAATTCCGCATCCTTCTGTGGGATATACTGGGAAATCACCTTTTGTCCCTCGCGGTATTTTAAATAGTAATAGGTAGAGTTTTTCACCGTTCTGGCGGTAATAGTGCCTTTTGGGAGCAAATCTAATTGTTCCCTGTATTTTGCAAGCATTCGATCAATTCGGTCTTTTTCCTGTAAGATGGTGCGCAAAAGTAAATTCATCCTAATCACCTGTATTTATTATACACAACATTAAGCAGAAAAACAATAAATAGTTGTGCATTTTTAGAAAACTATAGCAAAACAAGCCGCCGTCTGCATGTGCAGGCGGCGGCAGCATGATAAGTCGTCCTCAGTTAATGAACACTTCACAGATATAGTAATAAGCGCCTTTCTGCACGATAGCAATGCCAACATTGGTATACTCTGCGCTCAGGCATGCCTCCTTGGAGCCGGACAGCGACATGAAGCGCGCATGAATGGCGTCGGCCGTCTTGGTCGCGGTTGCTCTCCAGGTGTTTTCGGACGGCGCTGCAGAGGAAATGCCGTATTTGCTCATCATGTCGGTAAGCGTCCCGTAGAGCGGCGAGTTATAGTCGCTATAATCAAATGCAGCCATTGCGGCGGCGCGTGCCTTTGCCAGCATCATAGCGTCACCGGACGACATTTTCAGAGCAGGCTGCCCATTGGCTACGCGTTCGGCATTCAGGGCAGCAAGCACGCTTTGTGCAAGATCCGTTTTGAAGTTTGCGCCGGCGCTCATGCGGGCTACTTCTGCCTGCAAGGTGTTTTCCACCGTGGTCTTGTCGGGCGTCTGTCCCGTCTCGGGATTAGTCACCTGCGTTTTACTTAGTTCAGTCGGACCTTCTTTAGCGGTGGAAATCAGATTGCCTTCGGCGTCATAAATGCGCGTTACGGTTGTCTGATAGGTCGTTACCCATCCGCCTTCCGTTTCGGTGGTCAGGAATGTTTCTTTTTCCGTATATGTACCGTCCGACTGATATTCCTTCGTAACACCGTTTTCCATGGGCTGTCCGATAGGATTTTCGGGCGTAGTTGTAATCGGATTTTCAAGCGACACATCTGGCAGGGATACATCCGGCAGTCCAAGATCGGTAATATCCCAGGTCCAGCCACCGCCCGTGCCTACCGATGCCTCATTACCCTGATTGCCGTTCAGCTCGCGCGGCTTTTCGATTGGCTTCCAGGTGTATGTCCCATCCTCATTTGAAATGCGCTCCATGTAGCCGATAATGACGCCATGCTCATTGCAGACGGCATAGATGTTGCCGCTGATATGCGCATAATTTTCCGGGACCTCATCCGCTTTTGGAATGCTGATTTCAATATCGTTCCCGTTTTCAGCGACCTCTACGAAAGCGAATGTATCATCCTCGTTTCTGATATACCGATAGTATTTGACGGTTCCGTCTTCACTCGTTACTCTATACACATTTTCCAGTCCATCGACAGCCTCGTAATTGTCCGGAATATCCGGGTTGACATCAGCCCACAGCCAGGAACTGTCGGCCTGCTGTGTCCTTTGCCGGTATTTGACAATATGCCCGTTGTCATCGATCACCATATACAGCTCGTCTTCGCCCGGAACAGGCAGGTAGTTGTCCGGGATCTCCGGGTCAATTACCCACTCATCGTCCACTACCCGATCAAGCGTTACATCCCACCAGGCTGTTTCGGTAAAACCACCCGCAAACGAGTCGGGGCGGTCGGCCGGCGTTTTTGCTTTTACGACCCATGTGCCGGCAAATATGACAAGCAGCGCAACAAGAACGATCAGCGCTTTTCTCATGATGGCATCCTCCTTTGTATAACACTTCACCCATAGTATGATTGTTTTCTTGGCAAATGATTTTAAGCGCAACAACCAATATAAAAGGGAATGAGAGCAAAAGGGGCAGGGCAGGAAGGCTTTGCCTCTCTTTTTTTTTGTGCAAATGATGCGCCGTTTTGGTGTATAATATAATATGTAGAAAACAAGGAAAGGAGATACTGTATGGCGGAAAAACAAAATAGTTATATCGCAATCGACCTGAAAAGTTTTTACGCTTCCGTTGAGTGCATCAGCCGTGGTCTGGACCCCATGACAACCAACCTTGTTGTTGCGGACGAATCCCGTACCGAAAAAACGATTTGCCTTGCTGTATCTCCGGCCCTCAAAAGCTATGGAATCCCTGGGCGTCCACGGCTCTTCGAAGTAATTCAGCGCGTACAGCAGGTTAATGAAAAAAGAAAACGCGACGCTCATATTGCTGCATTCACAGAAAGCTCATTTGATAATCATATCTTGCACTCATCGCCCGCAACAGCCGTAGATTATATTATTGCGAAACCGCGCATGGCAAAGTATGTGCAGGTCAGCACTGAAATCTACCAGGTTTATTTAAAATACATTTCGCCGGACGATATCCATACTTATTCCATCGACGAGGTTTTTATTGACGCAACGCCATATTTAAGAACATATGGGATGACCGCAAGAGAACTTGCCATGACGATGATCCGAGATGTGCTGGCTACTACCGGCATTACTGCAACAGCCGGAATAGGCACGAACCTGTACTTATGCAAAATTGCCATGGATATTGTCGCAAAACATAAAGAACCAGACAGCGACGGCGTGAGGATTGCAGAACTCAATGAGCAATCTTATCGGGAACAACTATGGTCGCACAGGCCACTGACCGATTTTTGGAGAATAGGGAAGGGATATGCAAAAAAGCTGGAGGCTCACGGCCTGTACACGATGGGCGATATTGCGCGCTGTTCCATAGGTAAGCCTAACAATCTGTATAACGAAGACCTTTTGTATAACATGTTTGGGGTGAATGCGGAACTTCTGATCGATCACGCCTGGGGGTGGGAGCCCTGTACCATTAAGGAGATCAAAGCATATCAACCTCAATCAAACAGTATCAGTTCCGGGCAGGTGTTGAAATCTCCGCATGAATTTAAGGATGCCCGTCTGATAGCATGGGAAATGGCAGATAGCATGTCCCTTGATTTGGTAGAGAAAAAAGCAGTGACTGACCAGCTTGTTTTCACAATCGGATATGACAGGAAAAATCTGTCCGACCCTGATAGGAAAAAGAACTATCATGGACAGATAACAAAAGACAGCTATGGCCGTCCAGTCCCAAAACACGCACATGGGACCATCAACCTGGAGACACATACATCATCGACAAAGCTTATCACAAAGGCTGCGATGGAATTGTTTGACAGGATTGTAGACAGAAACCTACTCATCCGGCGCATCACTCTTGCAGCCAATCACGTACTGGACGAACGAGATATAAAAAAAGAAAAACCTGTGCCGGAGCAGCTTAGCCTGTTCATCAACTACGAAGAACTGGAACGCCAGGAAAAAGAAAAAGAAGCGGAGCTTGCCAAAGAACGCAAAATACAGGACGCATTAGTGAATATCAAAAAAAGATATGGAAAAAATGCGGTACTGAAAGGCCCAAACCTGCAGGAAGGCGCGACCACAAAAGAAAGAAACGCACAAATCGGCGGTCATAAAGCGTAACCAATACGGGGAGAAAAATATATGGGTAAATACGACGATATAATCCATTTGCCGCATCCTGAGCCAGCTCGTCATTCGCGCATGTCGCGGCAAAACAGGGCAGCGCAATTTGCTCCGTTTGCCGCATTAACAGGCCATGAGGATGCAATTCGTGAAACAGCACGGCTTACGGAAAACAAAATACAGCTTAATGAAGATGATGCAGCAAAACTGAATGAAAGAATTGCGTTGCTGCACAAAGCGCTTGCCGTATCACGGCCGGTTATAACTGTTACTCATTTTGTCAAAGATACAAAAAAAGCCGGCGGAGCATATACTGAATTTATAGGCGCTCTCCGTCGGATTGATGATTGTTATAAAATGCTGGTTTTTGAAGATGGCACGGAAATAGAAATCGATAATGTGCGCAATATTAACGGCGACCTCTTTCCTGATGAGTTCTGAAAATTGGCGAATTGTTGCTTCGGCGCTCTGCAGCAGTAATCCATTTCAGCCCAGCGTCACTTTCCTTATAATAGCAGGCCGCTCCGCAGGAAGGGCACACGAATACAATCGTTGCATTTGCTGGCGCTGATTGTCCGCGCTGTATCATCTGAGAATTACAGTGTATGCATCTCATCATCCCATCCTCCATAAAAATATTATATCATGGGTTTATAAATTTCGGTCATTTTATATACAATCAAAAATCTAAGAACCCAATTTTTACGGATTACAATTCTTACATGGGTCATATCCCATGGCTATCACTTCATCACGCGATCCTACGAACTCTTTTTTGTTTTTCTCACTCATTTGCCCAACAGAACTGCAGTCCGGATAATGAAATTTTTTTGTATTTGTATTCAAAATGTAAGTTGAGCCGGAAGAAGAACCCGAATCATCATCAGGTGCGGCCGTCACCGTTTCCGAACTATTTTGGACTGGCCGCATTCCATCCTCACTGCTCGCACCGGTCGAATAGTCAATCGTAATGCCTGGCTGTACGTTATAGACGAATACATTAAAACAAATCCCGTCTCCGCTGTCTTCGAGGGAAAGAGCTTCCATTAAGACACCGCTGGCAAGAAGATTGCCGCCATCAAATACCGGCGTCACACGATACAGAACATGGTTTTCGGTTTCTTTCACATAGTCAGCAACCATATTCTCGAAGGGAAGCATTCCTTCCGTATTCATATACCGTGTCCCGGTAATCAGGTTCCGCTCGTTGTCATCTTCTCCGGACAGTTGATAGCCAATCAAGTGGCTTCTGTTATAAAGATATCCTCCGTCAACCGAGTCATATTGTGCCTGCTCCCAGCCGGTTGGATGCACGTCGCTGATATCTCCACGTTCCTGTGTAGGCATCAAGTCAATTCCTACACATGCATATGCAACCCCACATCGACCAAGCTCATCTAATGGAGCATACTGCTCGAATGATACTGCTTCACAATCCGCCAATTCATCTGCAAAAAATGGGATATTATCATTTATTTCGATGAAAGGCTGCCCATTATAGGCTGGAACATCATCCAACGTAATTGCAGAAATTATTGAAGATTCTTCTGCAGAAGCAGAGGGGGAAACAACGGGGGCAGAAGATGGTTCCGATTCTTCAAATGAAGGAAGTCCGGAAACAGAAGCAGAAGGTTCATCAATTATGGAAACATTTGCGTTTGATTGAGAAGCGCATCCACCGAATAGACAGCTAATGACAACAAGTATTAGCAGCAAAGAAAAAATCTTTTTTATCATTTGGAATAGATCTCCTTCGTGATTTTTTCATGTGAGGAACCAGTAAATTCTTCAACGCTTTCCAGCGTCCAACCCGTTTCCGGGTTCAAATCGAAATAAACATCGGCCGGATACACTCGATTCCATTTATATACGGTAATCCGATCAATTTGCCCGATATAAGGCATTACTTCTGCATCCTCCACAAAGCAACTGTCATCTTCTCCTGCAAGAGAAAGAAAAGATTCACTTACGCATACATGATCGTTTGAATAGCTTTCGAACAGGGAAGCAGAATAGGGCGCCACATACAGTTTATTTTTTCCAATATTGTCGATAATGTCTTTTATCAACACCCGATCCCTACTTTGCCTGCGATGATTAAACATCATGCCGCCATTATCATCCAGGCACACTATTACATTCATTATTATGCAAGCCTCCTATTCGTTTCTTCCCATATTATAACACATATTACTGAACAACCGTTCATAATGGGATAAAAACACGCTCACACAACGAAATTTTTATTATATAAGAACGTGGCTCGCGTCGTTCATAACAGGAGAAAGATCCGCTACTGCAGAATGACCATCCTCGACTAAGCCAATAAAAGAGCACAATTACGTGCTCTTTTTATGTTGTATTGCGTCCAATAATACTATTTATTCATAACTCAAAAGGGCGTAAGAAACACGCCCTTTTTTATGTACAAACGAAAACGACCATACTATAAATAGCTACAATACAATGACGAAAGGAGGAACACGCATGACCATATTCAAGGCGTATAAGTATCGGTTAAAACCAACCAAAGAACAAAAAGCCATGATCGAAGCAGCTTATTATTAAGCAACACAAACCAAAACTAAAACAGAAAGGAAATGCTTATGTACAAAACCAAGATTCGTTTTTTAATGTTGGCCGTTTGTATTGCGTTATGCAGTATTTTTCCTGCGCATGCATTCGCACGAGTGGAACTGCCGCCCATACGGCCGCGCACATCTTTAACCGATGATGACCTTGATCGAACCATTCGCGCAAAAGGGTGTGTTTTGATCGACGCAAGCGATCCGGACACTCTGCTATATGCAAAGAATCCGGACGAGCCCATCATTCCGGCAAGCACAACAAAAATAATGACATGCATCCTTGCCATCGAGCTCGTCGAAGATCTCAACTCGGTTGTGCAAATTCCGTCAGAAGCCACGAAACTTGGCCCTACAAGCTCTATCATGGGTCTTATAGCCGGCGAATCTGTGCTAATGATCGATTTATTATATGGATTGATGTTGCCTTCTGGAAACGATGCTGCAAACGCGATCGCATATTATATCGCTGGAGGAATCGATGAGTTCGTTGTGATTATGAATGAAAAGGCAAAAGAAATTGGTATGGAGAATACCACGTTCGCAACGCCAAGTGGAATTTACAGAAATGGTGCAACATCCACAGCTCGCGATATGGCACGGCTTGCCGCCTATGCCATGAAGAATGATGTGTTTCGAAAAGTTGTTTCTACAAAAACATACACCGTGCCCAGCAATGATGTACGAAAGCACGATCTAAATCTAAGGAATTCTACAAGGCTTATTTCAGCGTCAGAAACTTCTCGTTTTTATTACGAATATGCTATTGGAGGCAAGACTGGTGCTACTTCGGCAGGAGGGAACTGCCAAATAGCAATGGCTATGAAAGACGGCCATTTACTAATTGTTTCGTTAATGGGAGCCAGACTACGAGACGGAGAAAGCCATAACGGTGTTGCAGGGCTGTGTTTCCTCGACGCTATTGAGCTCTTCGAAAAAGCATATACGATGCTGGATTTAAGCGATAACGACAGACCGAAAAATGACAGGCCGGTATGTCTACATGAAAGGAGTTTTTATGAAAAAATGGACAATCAAAGAATTAAATGCAATTGACAATATTACTTTTGCAAAAACGCTTTTGTCTGAAAGAAAGGATGCGCTGACATACTATTCGCCGCTTGCAAAAAAGCTCTCTGAAGCAATCGCAGAATTGAATGGTATCAGCGAATCACGCCGCCAACTACAGGAAAAAGAAAGCAATCTTGTAAAAACAGAAATACCTCAGCGCGAAGCAACGAGACGGCTTGATGAAATCGATAATGCCGCATATCAACTCATCCTCGCTTTTTTGAACAAAAACGAGGAAGAATTTCCGTGGGATATGCAGTATATCGGCGAGGTTAACGAAGTTGTGTATCAATGTCTGCTTGCACTGGGATTATCACCGGGATACCCCTATGTCGAATATAACGAGGTCTCCAGCGAGGAAGACAAATGGTTCATCGACCGTGCGGAGGAAAGATAGAATAATTAAAGGAGAGAGGCACATTGCATATATAGGGCGTCGCACTGTCCATACACACTATAGTCACAAAAGAATTAACCACGGCAGGAGCCGAGGAGAGCGAAGCGGGCGGTGTAAACTGCTCGTTTTCTCTTTTTTGAAAGATAGTCATTGACCTCTCTTATCTGTGATGTTATCATAAAAAAAAGGAGAGATGCTAACTATGACAGCCAGCATGCGTTTACGGTAAGTTCACAGCAAAGCAAATGATACCCAGTAATAATTGGGCTGTTTTGTTGTGCTTGCGTGTAAATGCTATGTGTTGGCGTTTTCTTTTCTCTTGATTTCGCCCTATACATGGTGTATTTCCCGTAGGCATAGCAGACGAGCGGTTTTGAAACAAGGGCAGTTTGCTTTTTCTATGTCCAAAATACCGTGAATAAGGAGAAAACAATATGGAGAAACGAAGCTGGAAACGCACATTTTTTACGATACAGTCAGGTCAGGCGATTTCGCTCATCACGAGCAGCGCCCTGCAAATGGCGCTCATATTCTATCTGACCGAAAAAACAAACTCATCCATGACCTTGGCTTTGGCTACACTTGTCGGATTTCTGCCTCAAGGCGTACTTGGGCTTTTCATCGGTGGATGGATAGACCGCCACAGCCGCAAGCGAATAATGATAGGCGCCGATCTGTTCATTGCCGCAGTAAGCGCATTGCTGGCTGTCATTTCAGCCTTTTTGGATCCTCCCGTTTGGGTAGTTTTAGCCATACTGTTCTTGCGGAGCATAGGCAGCGCATTTCACACCCCCTCGATTAACGCAGTCACACCACTCATCGTACCCACCGACAAGCTGGCAAAGTGCACGGGATACATCCAATCTCTGCAATCCGTGAGCAGCATTGTCAGCCCTGCTTTGGGTGCGCTGCTGTATGCACAATGTACGCTTACAGAGATAATCGCCTTAGATGTTGTGGGTGCTGTTATTGCCAGTATAGCGGTTATGCTGGTGAAAATCCCGAATATCGATGTCGCAAATATTCCCCAAAGCGAGGGGGTTCTTGCAGGAGCTAAGGAGGCATACCGTATTTTGGCTCAGCAGAAAGGTCTGTTGACGCTTCTTTGGATGGGAGCCTTGTATATGTTTGCCTATATGCCCATCAACGCCCTGTTTCCTCTCATCAGCATGAATCATTTTGGCGGAACAACTTGGCACGTTGCAATGTCTGAATCGGTATTTGCAGCGGGGATGCTGCTCGGCGGCATCGTGCTTGGTGTATGGGGAGGCTTTCAAAGAAAAACAACAACGGTGCTTTTGTCCATTGCGGTCATGGGGATTGCATTGCTCATTGCCGGCGTTTTACCCGCATCAGGTTTCATTGCCTTTGTGGTCTGTTGTGCGATCATGGGCTTTTCTGCTCCGTTCTACGGTGTACAGACCGCCATATACCAAGAGATGGTCAGACCCGAATATCTTGGGCGTGTTTTCTCCCTTTCGCTCAGCACCATGTCGCTCGCCATGCCTTTGGGTTTGATTGCGGCAGGATGCTTTGCGGATATGACAGGTGTTGAAACATGGTTTGCAATATCGGGGATTTTCATCGCCGGAATTGCGGTTGTCGGAGCAGTATTGCCCTCAATTAAAGAATTGTATGGAGGTACAAAAAAAGGATAAATAATACATCGGCTCCTCACAAAGCTCCTGTATCCCGTTTTCACAGGCAAAGCGGGTGTACCTTCGACAATGTGATTTTTGATGACACACAGCGGACGGTTATCGCACCACAATCATTTATTGCGGCAGGGATGCACTCCTGCCGTTTTTTCATAAAGGAATCGTTAAATTGTATCAACGGCACTGTCCTTACGCAGTATAGGATGCCTTGCAACCGCCCCCCTTGATTTGCACTCATAGGTATCAATTTGCACCAACAACCGTGCATTTGCACCCATAGGCAAAAATTCTATCAATATATGATTTCTTTTCCAGCAACAATCTATAAACAATGAGTCAGGAGGTTTTTATGCAGCAAGAAGGATGGATTTGTCCGCGTTGTGGACTTGTAAATGCTCCATGGGTATCGCATTGTTCGTGCGACAGAAACATTACGCAAAATGCATGCTCTCATACATGGGAATGTATTGGCGCGAATTCTGTTGGATTCCTGTATCATTGTGCAAAATGTGGCGAAGTTAAATCAACGCCCTATTGTAACAGTTAATTAAATTTAATACTAAATCACCATTGAAGCGGGGGTATCCGCCCCTGCTTTTTTGTGTTCCCACTTTTCAATTCATACTAAATATAAGGTTATAAAAGACGACGTGGAGTAAAAACAAAAATGAAAAATAAAGGAGAAAATGCTATGATCACAAAACAAATGATTTCGCAAGGCTTAAAGGAAGGATGTGTTAATCTGATTGTTGATCCTAACATGCAGAGTGGAACAGTTTGCAAAATAGGGGAATACTGGTTCTATTTCGGGGGATTAACAGCAGAAGAACTGGAGCCGGATGAATATGAAAAAGAAATCCCTCACGAAGATCTTGTAGATAATATCGCAGATGTATTGGAAGCTTTCCGTGAGGATTACGCGGACGAATATAATTATTATGAAGCATATCTGCAAGAAAAACTGGCGCAAAAGAAAATCCCAGCCCTTACCGCATACGAAGCATATCAGCTTCAATGGATGATCGATCATGGGTATTCTCTCAAGCAATTTATTAAAGCGCTGACAGAATTCCAATACGCAGATCCAGAAGATAATGAACGCATCTCAATGCCATTGAACGAACTCTTTAGTCAATGGGAGAAGGATTCTGGCTTTGGCTCAGAGATATGGGCCTGTGAAGCGGAATGGGATGACGCCGAAAATTCAAATAACAGCATGAAAGGAGCGCTGTATGATTGAGTTATATGAAGGGAGCGTTTTGGACTCCCAAGCAAAAATCATTGCGCATCAGGTGAACTGCCGGGGCGTAATGGGTGCAGGGCTTATATCACTATTTATTATTAAGCAACAAAATGTATCTGGCTATACATTCTGGTAATTGCTTTCCATGAGAATGTTTGCTATAATGTAATAAATGATTTGACGTGTCATGTCTTTGAACAAATCACGAACCGCAACTTGTTTACCTAAACAAAACGGATCGTGCAACTAAAAACGAACCACATAGAAGCGTCAAGTCAAAACGGCTTGGCGCTTTTTGTATACCCATTTTCCACTACACCCCACAAAAAAGCACCAAACCACCATCCTCCGGCGCGCCACAGGCGGAAACCACGCTCGTACCCACTCGCAGCGCCGGCTCACAAGCCATGTGCCAGACGGCCGTATCACCATGCGGATACTGCAGCGGACAACGGATGCAAGGACAGGATGGAAACTGAAAAGAAACAGCCTGAAACGGGCGCAGGAACAGCAGATTCGCGGTTGAATGCGCGCCGGACAGGGGAGGTTATGCAGACCGTCGGGTCTGAAAGACGGACAAGAAAAAGGCAACACGGTTCTTTTGCGCCGGACGAACGGGACGGCCAGAGGAGACGAACGCCGGAACATTGACAAGGAAGAGAAGACGGGCGGTGTTCTCAAGCAGGATGTGCGGGAAGAATGGTTGGCGAAATTGGGTGGATGAAGTGGGGAGAGTGGGTCAATCATGATCCATAATAAGATTGTACAAGCACATAGAAGGGCGAAGAGAATTATTTTCCCATCAATTTTGAAAAAGGCAAAAAGGCCGGCGCAATCGAGTTTTTAGCACATTCCATTTACAACGCCGCAAAAACGAAAGAAAAATCCGCCAATTTTATTCAGATTTTGCAAACAACAAAAAATTAAAATCAAAGGGGGAACACATGTATGACAAAAGCGGGAAACAAGACACGGGATCTGTCGTTTATGAGCGCAAAGAATGGACGGACGATGACCGTTCACACCGAACAGGCAATGCAATACGCCATGCGGCTTGAAAGCGATCCGGCAGTCAGTTCCTATGTTACCAACCACCCGTTGGAACAAGACAAAATCGAACCGGAACAGGGCGTCCGAAAGCAATATTATGAAACGCAGTGGACAACGGATTTTGTCGTCATGTTCGCAGACGGGACCATGGGCGTACGGGAGCTGGTCACAAAAAACAAATTGTCGCAGCGGTCGGAAATCGAAAAACTGCAGTTATCCCAGTCCTATTGGCAAAAAATAACGGCCGGCTGGAAAATCGTAATCACACAATGAAAAGGAGAGTACAGTCATGTATTATGAGACAAACGGAATCATCTATCGAGAAGCGGCCAGAACAGACAGCCTGGTATGGCTTGCTCCCTGCGAGCGTCCATCAGAGCCGTTCCCTGTCGAACTGCAAACAATAAGCGAAATGAACCTTGCTCTGCCGCCCAAGACGGACAGCGTATCTCAAAAACGGCGTGCGACCGGCGAAAAAAGACGGCGCATTCTCTCGTCGCTCATCGGGGACGACCGGTGCGTTTTTGACCGCAGCTACAGAAATCTCAGGCTAAAGCAGACAGCGGATGCGCAGAATATATCCGTCCGCACATTACGCAAATGGTATTTTGGCTACCTCGCAAAAGGCGACGCCGGCCTGTATCCGGCGGCCAGAGCCAGAAAAGACGCGGCGCCCTCTGAACGGCAGAAAAATTTCCGCTGGGCAATCAACAAATATTATTTCAGCTCTAATCGGCTCAGCCTGCGGGAAGCATACCTGTTTATGCTGCAGGACAAGTATGTCGATGAAAACGGAGAGCTGAAACCGGATTATCCAAAGTACCATCAATTCCACTATTTCTACTACAGCCACAACAATCCGGTCAGACGCACCATATCAAGAGACGGATACGCAAAATACAAGCGCAGCATTCGCCCGTTATATGGAAATACAGCCGCAAGAGCACAGCAGCCCGGCACATACGAAATCGACGCGACACAAGCAGATGTATACCTCGTAAGCGACGACCGAACGACTGTTGCAGGAAGGCCCAACATCTATCTGGCCGCCGATGTCGCTACACGGATGATTGCGGGCGTTTATGTTGGGTTTGAGGCAGGAGAAGAAGCAGCGGTCAAATGCCTGGGCAATGCGATTCTTGAAAAACGGGAATACTGCGCTGAATACGGCGTCGAGATCCAACCGCACGAATGGCCGGCAACAGGCGTGCCGCAGCGCGTTGTAACAGACCGGGGCAGGGAATTTATGAGCGAACGGTTTCGGTCTGTCTGCACAAACCTCGGCATTGTGCATGAAGGACTGCCGCCGTACCGGCCGGATTTGAAAGGAACGGTTGAAAAAACACTGGACTGTCTGCAAAACACATACAAACCGCTGCTTAAACGAAAGGGCATAATCGAACCGGATTTTGCAGAACGGGGCGCGCCGGATTACCGAACAGAGGCAAGACTGACGCTTCAGGAATTTACAGAAGTCATCATACGCAGCATTCTGCTGTACAACAACAGCCGTATGCAGCGCGGATTTGTCCGCAGCGCGGCGATGATACGGGACGGCGTTATGCCGGTGGCAAGCGATATCTGGCTCTGGCATGAAAAACGGCGGGAAGGGCTGCATCCTGTTACGCAAGAGGGCTGCCTGGAATTGCTGCCGCGTACAAAGGGATATTTTACACGCGGCGGGCTTGCGGTCAACGGACTCACTTACCGGAATACGCGATACCACAGCCGGTGCGCAAGAGCGTCTGTTGCCGGCCGGGAAGAAGTTGTCGTCGCGTACAGGAGCGAGGATGTTTCGACGGTGTATCTCTATGAAAAGGATGAATATACCATATTTTCGCTCACAAAAGCGTCGGAGCTATACAAAGGGATGTCTCTGAATGAAGTGCAGCGCTGCAGAAAAACCGAAAATACCGCGAGAAAACAGGCGAGAGAAGCGGAGCTGCCGGCACAGGCGGCGTATATCGCTGCCGTGCGGGAGATCATCCAGCAAGCGGAGAAAGCGATATGAAAGCAAGCTATACACCAAGCGCCATATATCCCGGAAACCCGTTTGTTGAAGCGCTTCCGCCCATGCTGGATGACGCCGCGCTCATCCGGGAACTGATGCTGCTGCCAGAGCCAGACAGCAAAATCCGGGAGAAGGAAAAAACGGACCGCATGCAATATACAGCGATTCTGAATCAGGTGTTTGTCCCGCCCGCCATGAGCCTGCCGCTGTATCGCATGATCTACCAGGGAATGACCGCTTCGCTTGCCTGCAAGGACGCGGTTTCTTCGGCGCGTCAGTCCGCCTGGCTATACAGCGGCAAACAGACCGGCAGCAGCGTATACAGGGAATCGACATCGAGTTTTTCACTGCTGGGAGAGCCGGGGATCGGGAAAACCACGACGGTCACGCGCATTCTGCAGACCATTCCGCAGGTGATCGAGCATGAACGATACGCAGGCGAACCGCTGTACTGCAAACAGGTCAACTATGTCTGCATCCAATGTCCGAGCGATTGTTCTGTAAAGGGCATGTGCATTGCCGTGTTTGCCGAGCTGGACCGGCTGCTCGGGACGGAATACGCCAGGGCGCGGATGGCAACATATACAATGGACACTATCATCATAAAGCTGTCGCAGCTGTGTATTACGCACCATATTGGGATAATTGTCATCGACGAGATTCAAAATGTGCTGTTTTCCCGAAACAAACGAATGGCGGATTCCGGGCTGATCCGCACGATTGTGCAGCTGATGAACGATACGGGCGTGTGCGTTATGCTGGTAGGCACGCCGGAGGCCGGATCATTGCTTGACCACGCGCCGCATCTGGCAAGAAGGACAAGAGGTCTTTATCTGCCCGCGCTGGAATACGGAGAGGAGTTTACCGGGCTGCTCGCCGTGCTTTGGAAGTATCTGTGCGTCAAGCGCGCAAGACCGCTGACCGGGCCCGTCGCGCAAACGCTGTACGCGCTGTCGGGCGGGATTCCCGCCGTTCTCGTTCAGCTGCTCGTCTATGGACAGCAATACGCGATTGCCGCCGGCACAGAAGAGATTACGCCGGATGTACTGCGCAGCGCCTGCAGAATGTACCGGCTGAATGATTTTTCCGGGGACAGGGAAGAAACAAAAGAAGCGGTTCTCCTGCCCGCCAGACCGCAGGAGAGGCCGCATGCGCCCGCAAGAGGACGGCCGAGGGGAAAGATGGGCGCGCTGCTGGAAGCGTTCTATGAGGACGCTGACAGCCTTACAGAATGGCTGGCGAAACGGGGGATGATCGAATGGATGTGATCCCGTTTTTTCCTGCACCTTATCCGGATGAACTATGGTATTCCGTTCTGTGCCGCTATCATGTTCGCAGCGGGAACCCCAAGTATGCCGCAACCATAAAAGAGCTGTTTGGAACAAACGCCACGCTCATGCACACCTGGCTGGCGTCGCAGGGGTTTGGCGGTATCTTCAACCGCATGCCCGCATTTTCCATGACGCCGGAGGATATCATTTTTCATCATACGCTGGCTCCGTATATGGTTCGTTTTTCATCGGTGAAGAAAAGAAGGGATATTGCGGCGTATCTGTCGGGAACCGCCGGCCACAGGATATATCCGGCCTCCTTTATCCAATGGACGCCCGATCATACCTTTTTGCGGTACTGCCCCGTATGCGCCAGGGAAGATGAAGCGCAGCGCGGAGAGCTCTACTGGCACAGGACGCATCAGATCCAGGCCATGCGCTGCTGCCCCAAACACGGCTGCCTGCTACTGAACTCCGGCATCGCCTGTACATCGTCGCTGAAACAGCAGTTTGCGCCGGCAACACGGCGGTCCTGTCCGGACATGAGCGCGACGCCCTGTGATGACAAATTACTGTGGGCATTCTCTCAAACACTGGAACGCTTTTTAACGGCTCCGCTTGATCTGAATGCGGATGAGCGCCCGGATGCGGCAAGGGCGCTGAAAGAAGCATGGCTGGACGCGGGGTATCTGTCGCCGACATCGGGGTATATTGACAACAGAAAGCTGTTCAGAGATCTATGCCGTGCATATCCGGAAGAATTCCTGCGCTGTTTCTTTGTGGATGAGGGCAACGTACGCACGATCGCCACCAGGATTGTAAACAAAGCGGCGTTTACCATGCCGGAGCAATATGCGCTGCTGCTTGCCGCCGCGCAGGTTAAATACCCGTTTGCCCAAAAGCCGTCCGCCCTGATTCACGACAGGCTGGCCGAACTGCTCCTCAAAATTCAAAACCAGCGGATTGTCCCGAAAAAATATGAAGTGGCCGAAATGCTCGGCGTCCCGGTATATTCCCTCGACAAAATTGCCGCTGAACGCGGCGTCGAACCGTTCTGGACGCGCACAGCCAAGGGAAAGAAGCAGAAACGGAGACAATATGTGATCAGGCTCATTCTGCAAGAAGAGGAAAAAGCGGCGGTCAAACGCCGCGCGGACGATTTGCAGACAAGCATATCCTCATATCTGCGGTATTGCGTGGAAAAAGAAATGGGGTGCGGAATCGGCGATTACTGACAGATGGTCATAAAGTGTTTACAATTTGCCGCTGCGAATCACTTGTTATTGCGATTTGAATTTATCATACTATATATGTGAGCTTTCCTTGAAGAATGGAGGAAGCGAACAGAAGGGAGCAAAACATGGAAAACCAGAAACCCTATGTCAAATTGTCTGGACGAGAACACCTCCTTTTGCAGTATCGTCACAGCGCATAAACAGCGTCTGAACAAAGCCAGCGCGCTCCCAGGTCTTTACCCCGTCCCCCCGGACCATGGTTGAGCGCCGGCACAGATGCGTTACTGCGCACGGACATAAGACAGGCGTTTGGTTATTCGGTTTTTTCTCCCGGAAAGGGGGCCGCATCAACGGCCCCCTTTTCTTTGCCAAAATCATTTCGGTATTTCCGCAGGATCAAATTTATACAGGATATACCATTGTTTCCTGCTGGTTGTGCCGCGATCAAGCATCAATCCAAAGGCATCGCCCCGCGAATGCGTGACCCCCTGCGCGTCCACTACAATCGCCCATGGATTATTCTGTTTCCAGGCGTCCAGAATATCCTTTGCCGAAGCATTGCGAACAAAAGGCAGGCCGAGCTGCAGCTTGTGCAGAGGATACAGCGCATATTGGTATTTGTTTGTCCCGTCCAACAGTTCATACTGGATGGCAAATTCGTCCAGCGCTTCTTTGAGAGCCACAAGCCCCAGCTGCTTTCGAAATCTGAAGGCGGCTTTTATGTTGGCCGCAGAACGGTTTGCCGCAAACCAGGCGTTAATGGACTGGATGAAAACACTTTCGTCCCTGCCGTTGCGATAAAATGTGTTTGTATAGACGGCCACCTGTTTTTTCCCGCAATACTGGCAATATTGGCTGTCCGCCGGGATGATCGCCTTGCAGTACAGGCAAATCTTTTGGTCCGGCCGGCCCTGGTTGTTTTCCACGATTTTTTCCTCCTTCCCGCTTTCTGAAACCCGCAAGCGCCATTTTGTTATCCCTCGCCGCGAGTGATGTAAAAATGAAAATCGTCTAAAGACGTATCGCTTGTCCAAAATGAAAAACTCACATACAAGGCGTCAGTAAAATCCGACAGCTCAAACTCCGAATTACCGGAGATCGAATATTGTGTTGGCAAATCATTGAAAAGAGGAGCGTCCTTTGGAACTTCAAACGCGGCGTATTCGAATTCACGGTGCAGGTACTCGTCATCATAACGATGTAAATCATAAGAAACGACATTCCCAGCGTCATCAAATTGTTCGTTGTCAAATATCTCTCTATAGCGTCCGCCGCTCCCAGCTGTAGGCAGACAATAGGCAGTTGAGCCCCAGCTTAATGTGCCGGCCGCATCGTCATACACAAATTCAACAGTACCAACCGAGTGATCGCCCGGATACATTGGGTCATAATACTTCGGCATGTATTCATGCTCGAATCCGACAACGCGATCCCCATCATAGTGATATGTCCGGTCAGTCCAGTTTCCATAACAGGTCTCAATCCGCATATATTCCTTTTGCCCGTTTTCGTTATACGAACAGGTGTAAACATAGACGATTTCATCTCCTATATCCCCGTTATACCTGGTTTGTTTGACGAGCTGGTTTTGATCGTTATATTCATATGCATAAGTGAACTTGAGAGAACCCTTGGAATCATATAGCTGCATGTCGGACGGAAGAAGGGGATTGCCGCCATTGTAATGGTATACTGTTTGCCATTGAGCGGAATGGCCGCTATCGGCGGTTGCGGTATAATTGCCGGATAAACGGTATCCGTCCGGGTGATATTCATACTCTACGGTCATCGCACAATCAAGAAACTCGATTTCTTCTTTTACGATACGGTAAATGATCTTGTTCCCATCCGCCGGGACGATTGGCTTTGCTACATCAGGCGCATTTTCGTCCTGCGCCGTATCAACGACAGACGGCGCGACCTTTGACGGCGGGTTTGAAGAAGGCCGTCCGTCGTCCGTTTGGCTGACGGCAAGCGGTATGGCGACGATGGCAGCAACCGCAACCGCCGCGCAGATGGCAACAGAAAGGACATGCTGCTTTACAAATTCAGCAGCCGCGTGAGCAACCTGCCGCGCAGCAGCGCCGGCGCTTGCTGAAGCGCTGGACGCCGTTTCGGCCGCGCACCCCTGAAAGACGCCCGCAAACCCGGCTTCCGGAGCCGGCGTGGCGGCCAGTTCCGCTGCGTAATCGCGAAAGAGGAGTTCCATAAACGGGATTGGCGCAAGCCCGTAGAGCTTCGTGCCCTTCCTTTCCAGCGCGCGCACTTTTGACTCGATCTTTTTGCGCCCATAGTTCAGCCGGCTCTTGATCGTGCCTTCCGAACACTCACACGCCGCAGCAATATCGCGCACGCTCATCTCCTGATAGTAGAACATGACAATCGCCGCGCGCTGGTCATCCGCCAGTTCGTCCAGGATTTCGCTCACAAGCCGGGCCGTCTCATGCCGGTCCAGGACCGTCTCCGGTAAATCGGAAGTCCGGTCGTCGGCAAAGTCCGGGATATCGCCCTCGTCATTTTCCATTTGCGTGAAGAGAATAGGCTTGTGTTTACGGTAATAGTCCTTCACTTGATTGACGGCGATCCGCTTCATCCATGACGGATACTTCTGCGGGTCGGACAGCTGGTCCAGGCTTTGGAACCCTTTGATAAAAGCGTCCTGTACGATATCCTCCACAGCATACTCGTCCGAGAGCATCATGCGGACAGAACTGTACACCGTCCCGTATGTCTCCCGATACAATGCCTCCATCGCGCGCTTATCGTGATGAAACGCCGCGTTGATTGTTGTGTGCGTATAAATATTGGTGTGAAGCATCACAGATCTTCCTTTTTGTTCCGATGTCCATAAGACGATTAAGAATTGGCTTTGGTTTTATTTTTTCAGCAAAATATCTCCAGTGAGATACTATATTTATTTTACACAATTTGTGCATAAATCTCAATGGACGCGCCATGCTTTCGCAATTTGCACGCGGTTTTCTTCATACTATCCGTACAGAAATTCAGCGAGGTTTTATTATGCGCACCAAAAGAAACGCTTTTATCACCGCCATCGTAGCCGTATGCGTGATTGCCGGGGTCATTGCGATCGTGCAGGGACAAACGCCGCTGCCGGCATATATTGATTCCCAAACGCCGGAGCCGACGCAGACGCCGCAGCCTGAAGACATTGCGCTGGAACCGTTTATCGACGAGACATGCGGGTTTTCAATGATGATCCCTGCCGGTTGGACACGGGTGATTCAGGACGGATATCCTACATATATCCACGCGCCGTCATCCTCGTCGATTCAGATCCGGGTTATGGAGTATTACCCGCAGGTCAATACGGCCACGGCGGAAACGCTGCAGGCTTCTCTTGCCGCTGAAAACAAGCTGCTTGTCAACTTCTACTGGGCGGATAACAGCAGCTATATCTGCATGTATCAGGGAACCGGCGCCGGCGGCGAGACGATGGATTATATCGACCTCGTATATTTTGACCGCGCGTTTGTGGTTCAAATCAAATACATTCTGCCGGACGCGCATTACGCCAAGCTGGAGGCTGCCGTTCTGGCGACGGTCGAATCCGTATCATGGACCAGGCCGGATCCCATCCCGGACGGCCTAAGCCTGTATTACAGCGAATTTGGGGATTTTGAATTCGGCACGCCTACCGGCTGGACATCCGCCATTCAAGACGGCGTGTATTATGCGTCAGACCCGGAAACGGGAGCAACGCTGACGGTTACGGCGGCGGAAAGCTCGATCACCTATGAAGACGTTACGCAGCTTGACTATGTACAGATCGTATCAGTGGGGAAAACGGGCTTTACGCTCACATCCTACAGCGCGGATGAATCGCTGATTTACGGCGCGGGTTCGTATTGGCATGAAAACCAGCAGTATCTGTTTGTACAATACCTGATGGCAAGCGGCACATACGAATATTCGCTTACCTTTGACTGCCCGGCAAGCACATTCGAAAATATCCGGAGCATGGTCGGCGAATCAGTAAAATGTTTCCGCTTTTTTCCCTGAAATCGATCATACTAAGAACATCAACGGTTATCAGGAGGCGCTGCATGAAACAGATATTGACATTTTCCGCATACGATTACTATGTGGACTCATTTGAAAAGAGCACTAAACAGCTGAATGACCTGTACAGGCTGCAGGAAAATCTGCCGTCGCTTAATGAAATTGACGCCCTCGCGGAACGCAGACTGCCGAATTATCCGCTGTTCCTCGTTTGGGTGCTTGCGCTGATCGAGACATCGCAAAATCAGTCGGAGCAGTCACAGGATATGGCAAAACAGATCCGGAAGCGGATCAACGGGTCGCTTGTGCTCATCGACGACGAAGATTTGCCTGCGCAATAAAACCCTCATATTAGCCGGCCGTCCGTTTTAGCATACTATATGCAGATACCATTAAAGGGGGAATCCATATGAAAAAATGGACGACAATCGCGCTGGCTGTCTTTCTGTGCCTGACGCCCATGACGGCGTTTGCGGCAGATGCGCCGGCAGGCGAGACGCAGCAGGACCAGGAGATCACCGCCGGTTCGGTCTATGATTTTCTGGTTGAACAGGCGATGAAAAGCGATGGCATCCAGTCAGACGCCCTGTACGATGTGGGTGTAAACATGGACTCGTTCCAGATGCTTAATTTGCAGTACGAGGTTTTACAAACCACGCTGGAGAGCAAGGGGTTCGGCAAAGACGGCTCGCTGGAGATCCCGGATTTCCAGACGGGATATGCGGCGAATGTGCAGGCGTTGTTTGAACAGACATTCTCCGGACTGCGCGAGCAGGTCAATTTTGACGCGGCGGACCTGCCGGAATCGTTCAGCGTGTCGGGCATGCTCTCGGACGCTCAGGCTGCGCGCAGCTCGTTTTCGGAAGGCTTCAAGTCTTCCGGGATGTACCGGATCGTAAGCAGCCAGCTTTCGATTGGCAGCGTGTTTGAGCAGGCAAAAAAGGGCGCCTCCATGCCGTCTCTGTCAACCGATTATACAGACCGGCTGGGCGAACTGACCGCAGGCTTTGAAACGCAGCTTGACACGAGCAAAGCCATGGAGAGTTTTACTGCGGCAAAGGAAAAAGGACAAAACGCTTTTTCATCTGCTTCCGGAAATCTCGACCAGGCGGCGGCAGAGCAGTGGAACCAGGCGGTTGCGGATAACAGCACGGCTCTTAAAAGCGGGTCGTCCTTTGTGCAGGCAGCCACGGATTATTTGAACGCCACAGTTGTCAGCCGCAATTTTAAAGAAAACCTTGGCAAGTTTTTAAACACCCCGTTGATTGGCATTTTCCTGTACGGGGAAGACTTGGCGGAGGCCGCGCAGAAAATGGACGAAGCGCAGAACGCCCCCACATTTGAAGACCTGTTCAGCGGGGACTATTAAAAAAACGAACACGATAAGAAGGAGGAGATTGCGGTGAATTATTTTACCAGGCGCATTACGGCAGCTGTGTTGTTGTTTGCCTGCCTGTCCGTACCTACTGCCGCGTTTGCGGATTACAAAGTTGGAGATGTTGGAACGATCGGCGATGTGTCCGGCAGCACAAATATCCAGGTCGGAGAATCCGACAGTGAAACAATCGTGGATACCGGCTCGTCAGACGCGGCAACCGAAAGCACGGCGGCAATCAATAACAAAAACTCCAGCCGGGAGATCGATGGCATGTTCGGCGATCTGGTTTCCGTGGGCGGACAGTTCGGAATTGAAACAGACTCCGGGTTTGTCTTCAGCGAGAATATGATTGTGAGCAAAGACTGGCTTAAAAAGATTCTCGATGAAGCCAACTATACGGATGGAGAGAATTACAGCACAACGCGCAAAAGGAAAGAGGGAATTGAAGCAAGCGAAAGCGATATGACTAGCCTGCGCAATATTCTCGGCAGCGACAAAAACGCGCTGGAGGATAAAGGTATTCAGCTGTCCGGAAGCTTTGCAGATTTTCCGTTCAGCTTCGATCAGCTGCAGGGCAAATGGCCGACGGTATACGACCCAACCGGCAAAATTTCGGAGATTATTGAAAAGTGGATGTCTCAAAAGGAAGGATTTACGATCGATCTTGGCGGCGGGCTCGTCATGGTGGATTTTGACAAGCTGAGCGACAGATATGAAGCGCTCCAGGATTACCTGAACCTCAAAGCGACCTCGATCACGGATACGCTGTCGGTACAGCACATTACGGAATATGTGATTACCAACAAATCAAACGCCGTCAAATACACCGAAAAGCAGATCCCGTACAGCAACGGCGGGAGCTACTCGTGGTCTGTGTCCGTAACGAATAACGGCGAATATATCGGCAGTCAGGCTAATATCCCAGGCCAGACCGGAGAGCTGATGTACTGGCGGTTTGGATGCGCGGGCGACCATGTATTTACAAGATACAGCCTCAGACAATCCTCGTTTGTCCAGACGCTTACCTTCAGCCAAAACGAATACTGGATCATCCCGGAAACCGGACAGGTGATTTACAGCAAGGTGACGAACGGCCGGCTGGGCGATACGGATTCTGTAGACGGCCGCAGCTCGGATGTCAACACGGCGTACTACATGGCGACTGTCACGACGGAAGAGGTGGCGGACCAGTTTACCGCCCATGTGACAGAGGATATGGTAGAAGACACGCTCGGGACTACGCGCATCGGCAACGCGATCTACTCGACGACGCGAATCGAGTAAGGAACAGGAAGGGGGAATGTTTTTATGATGTATCCTACGGCAGGCGCTGGAACGGTCATTCTGATATGCGTCCTGCTGCTTGCATGCGGGTTCGCAGCCGGCTTTATAATCGCTAAGGCCTTTGCGTCGCTCAAGCCGCGCAAGCGGATGGTGCGCGGATTCGATACGCCGGCGCAGATGGTGTCCCGCAGGGATGTGCCGCTTGAAGAGTATGCGAAAAACAGCGCGAAACACTCCAGCGACGGGCAGTCAGCTGTAAGCGGCTTTAGCCGTCAGTAACACTGCACAGCAAAGAGCGCCGGGCTTCCGGCGCCTTTCTTTACTTTTGCGGATACGCAATACGTCTGCGTCTTTTCCTTTTATTGTGAGCAAATCTTATTCATCATACTACTCTTAGGTTGAAGCAAGACGATTGGAGTTTTATGTATCAGGCTGTCACATTTTACAAAAAAAAGGAGAAAGACGAAAATGGACTATAAAAGAACGCAGATGTTATTCAGAGGGCTCACCGGTCATGCCGCGTCAATCACACTCATAGATGCAAAAGGCTCAACGCATGCAGTGGCGAGCGGAATGATGGGACCGAGCAATCTGTATCTCAGTCCGGCGCGCCCGAAAACAACCAAAAGCGTGCGTGCCAAAATCACGAACGCCGTTGCCGCGCTGAGGCACATTCTGGAAGGCCGCATCATTGCCTTTGAGGGCAAACAGGGAGTGTACTTCGAAAAAGACGGATCTCCGTTCTTTATTCACAAAAACGGATCTGAGCTCAGCATGCTGACAGGCGGGTCGATCGATGACCCGCTCATCGTTGACGCGATCACCCTGTATGATTTGAGTTCTCTGTCCGGCATGATTGAAACGCAAAAGGCGGCGCGTGATTTTCTGACAGCTGTACACACGAAAAGAAGCGGTGCCGATCTAATGGGCATGCTGTACTATCTGTGCGATTCGCAATATTTCGAAGGCTTGAAGATTGCAACGCGCGATTCGATTTGCACCTATGACAATCTGCAGCCGGAAGAAATCAAGCAAGCTATTCGCACAGGCGAACTGCGGCCAATGGAGGTTCTGGACGGACTGCCGGCCGCAGCTCTGAAGCTTGATGTCGAAGTCCCAAAAATGAGTGCGGAAGAAGAGAAGAAAGAGGACAGTTCCTCGAAATTCGTGGATTGCAAAATGGGCGCCTATCTTCTCGACCATGTGTGGGATATCGAGCGCCTTGACGACATTCAGCCACTCGAATTCCTGGACGACTTCGTGCCGGTCCCGCAGTTCTTTACCATGGTGGATATCTTGAACCATGAACTGAACGCGGTACTGAAGCGCATGAAAAACGGCGAGACCGGACAGCGCGCCATTGGCAGCAACTATGTAAACTGTCAGCTCGTTGGCCGGCCGGGCACGGGGAAGACTACGATCGCAAACGCACTGAGCGCTGCGTTCGGTCTGCCCGTCAAGGTCGTCATAAACAGCAAGCACACCGAAGAAGACACCTACCAGGGCATGGCGAAAATCAGGGAAGGGAAGGTGGATTTTGTGTCCACGCCATTCCTCGACGCCTACAAAACCGGCGGAATCGTACTCCTCGAAGAGTTCAATCTCTGCGACCCCGGCATGCTGATGGGCGCACTGGGACAGGCGATCGAGCGGCCGTTTATCGTGTACGAAGACGGGTATCGCATCGTGCGCCGGCATCCGCTGTGCGTCATTATTGCGACGGCCAACATCGGCACGCAGGGCTCTCGGGAACCGTCGGAGGCGATGATCTCCCGCATGCCGAACATCTTCCTGCTGGACGACCCCGAGGAAAGCGATTTTATTGCAATCCTGCAGAAAGGGTCTTCGCTCGGAAAGCGGAAAATCCAGAAGGTCTACAAGGGATATACGAAGGTCATTGATTTCCTCTGCAGCAGTTCGGTCAGCGCGGACGATATCGCGCTTGGCGTAACACTTCGCGCCTGCCAGGCTGCGGTAAAGCAGATGGAAATTGGAATCCCGTTTCACGATGCGATGAAAAACACGGTGATCGGCGCGATCGCCGTCAAGGACATCGCAATCGCGAAACAGACCTACGAGTCCGTCATCCAGTCCATGCCGGAATAACAAAAGGAGACGCTTATGAAAGTATCAGGTAAATGGCGGGGCAACGCCCGCCGGTTAGAACGCATCGGGCTTGGGATATCGGGGAAGTTTTTCCCCGTTATCCCGATTCTGCCGCCCGAAACAGAAATCGGATATACTTCAGAGGGAAAAACCATCCATCTGCTCGCGTACCCGCACCCGATCGTACGGGATCTGGACGAGACGCACCAGACCATCTTTGTGTCTGGTGTTTACGCGCACGAGTTGATGCACCAGCTGGAAACGGATTTCCAGTCATGGAATCAAGCGCGGCAAACGGCCGCAATCCCCAAACTGTTCGATATTGTCATGAATGTTATCGAAGACCTGGCGATCGAATACTGGGCGCCGCATTACTTCGGAGGCCCGCTGCTCAAATCGCTCCGTTACTCGGTCATGCATATGTACCGGGACACCGACGACTTCGCGGTTGCCGAAATTGACGGCGTAAAAATGGCGCTCGACCCCTTAGCGCAGTTTATCAACGCTTGCGTTCAATATGGGGACGGCGGACTGCTGAAAGGAAAGTTCGCCTCTAAGGAAGCCGAGGAGGCGTTTCGCAAGGCGCTGCCGATTATCGATCAGGCCATTATGGAGCCGTCCGGCAAAAAGCGCATCGATCTGGGCATGGAGGTTTACCGTATCGTCGAATCGTTTGTCGATGTGGAAGCCTACCAGAAAGCAGAAAAGATGCTATCCGAACTGCTGAAAGAGCTCGGCAAATGCATCGAGCCAATCCCGTCAGGCGGCAGCACAGGAACCCCGATCGGCGATGAAAGCAAAGAACCCATCCCTGCTGACAAAACAGACGCCCAAAAACTGCAGCGCCGCAAAACAACCGCGCGGCAGCTCGGCGCCGGGCAGAAAGGAAAAGGCCAGAACAGCTCAGGCGAAAACAAGGACGAAAAATCAGGTAATGCGGCCGGTCCGCAGAAAGCCGAAGACGCCAAAGAGGGCGATAACGCCAACGCTCAAAAACCGGGCGACATGTCGCCGGGAAAAGAGAAGGGCGGGGAAGGCTTAAACAGCTCGATCAACACAGAAAACGGAATACCGGGAGCAGACCCGTCGGACGACTGTTCCGGCTCCGGCGTTGATCCGGACAGCGAATCGGTCATTGACTACGACACCTACGAGCTTGCGCCGGAAGATATCGAAACCATCGAAAAAAGCATCGGCAAAGCGCTGGAAGAAGAAACGCGGGAACAGAAGACAGAATCAACATACAGCGCAGAGCGGTTTCCCGACTTTGCATCTGTTAACGCTGAATACTCGGGCGTCCGCGTTTTAAACAGGCAGATAGCCTGCGACGACATGGAAAAACTGCTTACGATGTATAACCAGGTAGTCGGACCCATAAACGGCAGCATCGCCCATCTGGCAAGTCAGCTCAGACGAATCATCCAGAACGACAGAGAGGAGCGCGATTACCGATGCAGCGGACGGCTGAATGTCAACCGTTACAGCGGATCGCGCGTGACAGCGCGTGTGTTCGACAAGCATGTCGAACCGCGCAATGTATCGGATATGGCCGTGCTGATCCTGGTAGATTGTTCCGGGTCAATGGCCGCAAGGAACAAGTGCGAAAAGGCGAGACAAACCACGATCGGCCTTGCAGAAGCGCTGTCAAGGGTTAAGATCCCGTTCAAGGTCATTGGTTTTCGCGCTGACCAAATGGGGTATCATGCAATTCATGAGCATTTTGTTAATTTCCATGACTCGGTTGCCGAACGAGCAAAACTGCTCAACCTGTTTCCGCGCGGAAACAACTTTGACGGGTATGCAATCCGGTACGGCAGCGAACTGCTGCACCAAAGGCCGGAAGAACACAAGCTCATGTTTGTGATTTCCGACGGTCAGCCTGCATGCTGTTTTTACAACGGCGCCCGTCCCGGTGTTGCCGACACCATGCGCGCAGTGCGATATGCGCAGAAGAAAGTGCATGTGATCGGCCTTGCTATTGACGCAAACACCGAAATCCTGCATACGATCTACAAAAACGATTTTGTGGTTGTAAAACAGGCGGACAGCTTGCTCAATATCATTGGAAAGAAAATTCAAAAGGAGATGAAACGATGACAAACATCAAGTCGTATAAGGACGGCGCCAGATTGATCCTGGTCATCGAAAACTGCACGGGCGAGCTTGCGCGTAAGTGTAACGCCTTCCTTGCGGATGTTGTCGGGATCGATGCTGAGCCGGAACCGATACCGGCGCTCGTTCCGCTGCAGATTCGGGACGACCCGCCGCCGGATGAACGGACGATGGAGCCGGTCGTACGGATGGATGAAGATGAACGGGATCGCTCCTGCGAATCGCGGCAGATCCCGAACGGTCCATATCAGGGACTGCGCGTTAAAGACGCTCTGCTTCAGCATGGCGTCAAAGCGGCGATTGATTTGATTCAGCGCCGCTCACAGTTCCCTGAATTAGTCCGCGACGATCTGCTGGCCATCACCAAGAAAATGATCTACTCTAACGCGGCGGCCAGAAACCCTGATACCGCTTCGCTTGAGGAGATCAGAGCGTTCTTCAGTGAATTCCAGCCCCTTATCGTAAACAGTACGAGGCAGATCCTTGAAATGGCGGGGTATTCCCTGATCTCTGATTTCCTGGACTTTGCCCCGGAACACATGCAGCAGGACGCTTACTACAGCGTTCTGGACGAGCTCAAACGAAGGACAGCATGATACGGAAAAGCGCGGATATCCCGCGCTTTTTCTTTTGTGTTTTATCATACTATTTGCAGACGGCAAGGAGGTTGTTTTCATGAGAATTATTGTCGGAAAAAGAGAAGTGGAACTCATCCCGCGCGATGTAAAGACCGCCAAACAAATTGTGGCGGATTTCATGACAAAAGTGAAGCGCAAAGCGGAAGAGACCAACGCGCCCATCTTTTATTTTACCGTACTGTTGATGATGCACCTGATGTCGCAGGAGCAGATCAACGCTTTAACGCCGGAAACCATGAGCGCGCTTTTGAACAGCGCGCATCGCAGCTTTGAAATCTCGCAGGAGCAAAAAGATACCTCCCGCTGATTTTTGTGCCGGCAGAAAAAAGCGCAGCCTTGAAAGGCTGCGCCATGTTTGCCGGTTTGTTATTTTCTTGCCCCGCCAATGTCGTAAACAAGAAGCATGGCCGCCATATTGTCCGGCCGTTTCTGGCTGACGCCTGCCTGGATCAGAGATTGCGCCGCGTCATCGCAGTTGCCGGCCGCCATGATGATATCCACCATTGGCTCCGGTCTTACCGCATAATGGATACCGTCCGTCGTCATCAGAATCATGTCCCCGCTTTTGATACGGCCGGCATAGGTCTGGATTACAGGATCGGTTAACACGCCCAATCCGCTGGTCATAACGATGTTCCCCGGATGCGAATAATAGTCAAGTTCAGAGATCGCGCCGTCGTCCATCAATTTTTCCGCCTGCGTATGATCCTTGGTCAGTTGCCGGATAGACCCGCTGCGCACGATATAGATGCGCGTATTGCCGGCATGCGCCAACGCAATGCCGCCTTCGTTTTGCAGCAGGACGCAGGACATGCTCGAAAAGAATCCGGAATACAGCTCGTCGTTACCGGCTTTAAAAGCGCCAAGTACCCGGCCCGCAAAGTGCATCGATTCCCGAAGAACCGGTTCGGCGTTTTCGAACAGAAATTCAGGACCGTCCTTTTCATAGATCCTTTTTACGGCGTCCGTAACCTCCCGCGCCGCAATGGACGCCGGCTGCAGAGAACTCGCCTTTGAGCCGCTGCCGTCGGCAATGATGGCCAGAACGGCGTCGTCTCCCAATTCAGCCGCACCAACATAATCCTCGTTGATTTCGCGCTGATACCCCACATCGGATTTCCCGCCATACAAAATTTTAGTCAGCACCTGCGTCGCTCCCTTCTGTCGCTGCCGTAATATATTGTACCGCCGTTATGTATACCGCGAGGTTGTCCGCCAGTTCGTCTTTGTATGCCATATACATGTACGCCGCCTCGTCGGGCGGGAGGGGAACGCCATCTGCAGCAGCGTTGTTTAAAATGGCGCCAAGAATCTCACGCACCTGTTCTAATCCTTCAGCGCCTTTTTGCGCCGCGTAGGAATTGTTTTCCGGCAGAATGGGATATTCCCGCTTTTCAGCGTCGTACATCTCGTTCATAACCGCATATTGTTGTTTGAGCAGCTCGATCTCCGTCAGAAAGTCTGTCGGCCCGATCGCGCCCATTACATACAGGGAAAACACCTCGTCCATATTGTCTGCCAGCAATTCCAGTTCATCAAGACGCTCCTCCTGCATGAGCAGCCATTCGTTGCCGGTTACGCCCTTTGCGGCGCAGCCAAAGCATGCTGCCGCCACTGCGATAACGGCAGCTGCAAGAGCAAGACATCTGATCAGAACATATTGCGAATGATTCATACAGCGTCAATTCCTTTCTGCCAAACGCGCGGATTTGGCCGCATCCAGGTCGGATAAAAACTGGCAGTAAAAATACATGGCCGGCTGCTTCTGCTGATTAGGAAGCGCAGCATGCAGAAAGTCGAGCGGATAACCGAACAAATCGGAGCATACAGACATCAGTTTTCGCTTTCTCAAAAACTGGTTGATAGAAGGTTTGCTGAACGCTTCATAAAGGTCGTACACATTATCTACCGGAAGAAACTGCTCAATAGCGTAAGCGAGACACACCCCGGCGCGGCGCATCCCTTCTATACCGGAAAAGAATTCCTTCGGATATTTTCGGATTTCACCGGCCAGCATTTTCTTATACACGGCAAGCGTGAGATCGGATTCAGAAAACCGAAGCGTCTGCGGATACAGCCTGCAGGCGATATAGTACAGATCCTTGTCAGGATCTAATTCCGGAGGAAACCGAATGTATTTCATAACATACTTGAGCTTGAGCAGAATGAGGATATCCCATGTGAGCCAGTCGCAAAGCTCGAACGGCGTCCATTTCAGGTAGGTTTCAAAAGCATACCGCATGAGATCCAATGCGTTCTGCTCATTTGCTGCGCTTCCATTTGTCGAAAAGAAGCTTTGCGGCAGGGTGGTTCTGTTGCCCAGCAACAGCTCGTCATATTCCAACATTAAATCTTTGCTTATCATCGCAAGCCCTCCTCGTATATTTTTAGTATGATAAAAGTCAGGGCTTTTTTTGAGGATGTTTTAAGAATTTTATTGCACAAAAAAAAAGAAGAGGGTATTAGCCCTCTTTTTTTTTTGTGGCTTCGCTTATTTCTTTATCATCATTTCTTCAAACCAGCACTCGCCTTCATATACAGCTTGCTCTAATTCGTCATCGGTCATGTGTTCTGTAGCCGCCCAAGCTTCTTTAAGTATTTTTTTGTGCAATCGCTGAATTCTTTTTTCCAGCCATCGATAGTGTAAGATTTCCCATCTGGTAGCAATCATCCTGGATGGAATTGTTCTAATCATTTCCACGCGCCGGTCATACGCTTCTGCTCCTGCGCGATATTGTAAATTTTCCTCTGACATATTGCCTGGCACATACAGATAATGACCTTCCAGTTCTTCATCTGTAAATGTTTTAGCCTTTTTCATCAGCGCTAAGTTATATTCCTTACACTCTTCCTCTGTCTTGATCCCGAGAACATCTATAAGCTCTTCGTTTTGGTAACGCAGTTTCCTAATCGCAATCCCCCCTTTGCTTTGTTCAATTTCACAATATACTGCCGGATCTGTCTTGTCAATTTTAACGCGCTCATATAACTGTTGTGCAAAAAACAATCTTGCGTTTTTTGGACACCCACCTCAACTATCATGCTAATCATGAATCATTGTAAAGACGAATGGAGACCTGCGTTACCACCACATTTCAAATCAATTAAAAGGAGGACACACAAATGAAACGGACGTTCGACAACGACGCATTTATGGAATTCACGGAACTGTATAAAAGATCCTTCATCGTCAACAAAAGGTATGGATTGATGATTGGAGCTGATGACCTCGCCAATTTTGTCAGCATGATGAAAGAGTACAAGCGACACACCCAAAATCTGGATTGGTATCACCGCAAAGATGGCTCGGTTAAGCACATTTATCGGCTCATAGAAGAAGGCGAGGAATCGCTCACCAACAAGAAACTCCAGCAAGCGATAGCATTGATAAGAAAGGCCAAATACCTGAACATGTGGGCCCGCAAAAATGCCAGGCCGTTCATTCTTCGCAAAATCGAACCGGACGAAGATCCCATCGCGCTTGCTGATGAGCTTCTCGAAACGTTGTACATTCCAGCCCTTTGCCTGTAACAAAAAAGCCGAGTGGATAACGCAAGAAGAGAGGGGAGTGCCCCCTCTCTTTTTTTTTACGCTGTTGCTTCCGAAGACTGCTCAGCTTCGCGTTTCTTTTTCTCTTCCATGTAATCGGCAAACCAGCAATCAGCTTCGTATGCCGCCTGTTCGATCTCTTCGTCCGTCATCTTATCTGTTTGACGCCACAGGGTACGCCACATTTTGCGGTCCATCCTTTTTAAACGCCTGTCAATCCGCAAACGCTGGCGCTTCTCTGCTTTGGTCAGGATCATCCGATCGTACAGCGTCTTCTTCAGCTCTTCGCGCCGAGCATAGGATTTGGCGCACATCCTCCACTTGTAGTCGTCCTCATCCGTGGTCAGCCCCCACAGGCAGCGGTAGTAACCTTCCACCTCATCATCTACAAACATATATGCTTCATCAAACAGAGCGTCGTTATACTTTTTGCGCTCTTCCTCCGTCTTGATCCCGAGAGCCTTCATGATGTCTTCGTTCTGGTAACGCGGTTTTCTAATCGCAATCCCTCCTTTGCTTTGCTCAATTTCACAATACACTGCCGGGTCTGTTTTGTCAATTTTAACGCGCTCATATAACTGTTGTGCAAAAATTTTTTATGCCATCGCACACACTGTCCAGAGCTCGAAACGATAGTTTTTGGAACGAATATGATAGTTTTCGAAAACTACCCTCTCTTTAGGAAAGTGTATATGAAATAGAGCAAAAACTATATAAATCAGGGCAAAAATTATATGTATCGGCACTAAAAATTACCATTTGCTATAGTTTTCCTCCGGCTCGCACCCGATTTGCTCCGATTTGCTCCGGTTTGCGTTCCGCACATTCACCATAGTTTTCATTTCACGCTTCCTAATTTTTGGGGCCCGGCTTTTCCGGCTCTCACCCTGTTCAACGAGCGGTTTTGCGGCAAAAACAGGCCCGGCCAGGAAAATGTTGTGCAAAAAAAACAGAACATATAGAAGCCGTTCACATGAGCCGACCACCCATGCCCGCCGCACCACCAACCGCCCCAGCACAACCCATCGCACTATCCCCGCAGGCCCGCAGCTTCGAACGGGGCAGTGCCAACAGGATGTACCTGATCAGCAGGAACGCCCGTCTCTGCGCACAGGCATTGTGCGCCGGACCATCGCTGCATGACCGCGCCGGCGATAAACCACGCGCTCACACAACAGCCCAAACAATCCAGGAAACATCTCAAGAAAAAGAAGAGAAGGGAAAAGAAGAGAAAAGAAGTATCCCGGCATTGCGATGGACACTATGCCGGCTCGCAGATGCAGGGCCCTATTACTGCACGGCGAGAATGCAGCTGCTCATACAACGCGCACACAATGCTCACCACAGCGCAGGACAAATGCCCATACCCGCTGCAGCGCCGGGCCGAGCAAGCCGCACGCACCGGCTCATCCAACAATGTCTGCAGCTCACAAGCAGCCGCTCGTCCATCAGCTCCATTTTCACATATTTTTTCCAACATTGATGAGAAAGCAGAAAGTGCGGCAAAAGAATCTGTGAGGATTCAATGATGGGCGCGCTCTCACAACTACCCCGCACATATAACGGCATAGCTGCATTCCTGCCGCCCATGCCCGCAGTTAATCTTCGTCCACAGCGCACTACCATCGGCAGCGCCACAAAAAGAAACCGTACGGACGGCCATACTGGGCGCGCTCATATAACGCCGCCGGCAAAACGGCCCAAACCCGGCGCGCTGTGGACACAGTGAGCGGCAGCAGAATGGCGGCTCATCCATGCCGTCCGCTGCTCAGAAACAAAAAAAAGACATCCGGGTACAGCACCGCATGCCTTTTTGTGAGCGAACCGGCGTCTTTTATTTCACAGCGTCCTTAAATGCCTTGCCGGCCTTGAAAGCGGGCGCTTTGGACGCCGGAATTTCGATCTGCTCTTTGGTCTGCGGGTTTAAGCCGGTACGGGCCGCGCGTTCTCTCAGCTCGAATGTGCCGAACCCAACGAGCTGCACTCTATCACCCTTTTTAACAGCGCCGATGATTTCATCGATCAGAGCGTCCAGAACTGCGCCGGCATTCTTTTTCGTTACGCATGCTTTTTCCGCGACAGCAGAAACCAAATCTGTTTTCGTCATGATATATCCTCCTTAACCAGGCCGCCGAAGCATGGCGGCAATTTTGCCTATATTATACAGAAAGAAGTGGAATGGTGCAAATAAATAAGAGAAATTCGAGTATATTTTCATTTCTGGCTTTTGCGTGTTCCGCCTACCTTGCACATTTGGTGCAACCTACCTTGCACGCTGGGGGCAACCTACCTTGCACATTTGGTGCAACCTACCTTGCACGCTGGGGGCAACCTACCTTGCACATTTGGTGCAACCTACCTTGCACACTGGGGGCAATCTACTTTGCACATTTATAGGCTGTCAGATAGGCCCAATATTGCAGAATACCAGGCTGTCCCGCTCACAACAGCGCGACATTTTCATCGAGGCAGTAGTCACCAACTGCCTGGAGAGAAGAAGCGCGATATTCTTTCCTGCGTTTTGCCTCCTTTGCACGGTAGGACAGATATATGCCGGCCAGCAGCTTCTGTGCTTTCTCGTCCTCACACAAGTCCGGTACGATGATGGGCCCGGATTTCTTATCCAGTCGTTTTCCGCGCGGCAGACCCTTATTGCGCCGGATACGAAACCGGACGGATTTCGCCGCACCGCGCGCATCGCGCTTTATCTCAAAGGACACGGCCAGATCGGTTTTGCAGGAGATTTCCTCAAGACAGGGCTGTAAGATATGGGAAACGAGGTAGGATGACCGCATGTGGGGGCTGCCGAGCCGCCGCAGAAGGGTGGGCACGCACATCTCCCAATATCCGAGCGCAAGCGCGGATTTCAGGATGATGTACAGGTCGCAGCTGTATTTCCCTGACAGCCGCATGAGCATGGACAGCTGGATAGCGGTATATGGCTGGATATAGGTTGCAAAAAAGGGGAGAAAATCAGGATTGAGCTGGAGGGATAAAAGTTCTGCCTGTCCATACACCTGCTGGTAGATCCAGCGATGCCTGGAACACTCGTCCGGCACCCGGCAGATCTCGCAGTATTTCTGTTCCAAGGCTTCTGTGTGCTCCAGATATCGGTTCACATCACGACCTCCTTGGATGGGAAGCCCAAGCAGGCGCATCCATCGGGATACGGGCATGGAGACCGCATGAAAATCGAAATCCCCGCGTTCGACCAGGGAAGCGAGCAGCGCAACCGTCTTCCACTCGCTGGAGAGCAGCGCGTCTCCTTTCTCGCAGTACATCCGTTGCACAAACATGTTGGATACGACCATGACCGGCTCGTATTGCGGTTCCGCTTTGCTGCCCGTATCAAGCGCCATATTTTTGAACATCTACTAACCCCTCCCGTTCTGCTGTGGATAAGAGTAGTATGAGCGAAAGCCCCTGCCGCACACACAACAAAGGACGCAGAAAAGAAGATGAAGAGGCTGAATATTTATGCGAAAAATGAATAAACTATGGGCATTTCTTGCAGCAAGGGGGCAAAAACCATGGGCATTTCTTGCAGCAAGGCACCAAAAGCCATGGGCATTTCTTGCAGGTGAATACTTATACATGGCCGATTTTCCCAGTATTTCTGCGGGTTTGCGGGCTCATGGGGTCGTTCCTATAAAAGATATATATAAAAAGATCAAAAAAGAGAATGAGTGTGGGTGCTGGCAGTTGGGGTGCGAGCCGGACGCCCGCGCAGGGCATTATGCTTTTGCGAGTCCGACGGTTTCTTTTCGTCTAAGGGCTGGATGAGTGCAGGCTCTGTTCCGGCAGGGATGATGTGGCGCCGTCTTTGCCGGTGGGGCGTGAATTCGCAGTGACCTGGGCAATTCCACCGACATGCGGCACATCCCGATGGCGGGGAAGGCGGATGTGCGGGGCCGGCGCCCACTGCCGGACAGAACGGCTGCGCAGGCGGAGGGAAAAGCGCCCGCCGCAGCTACCCGATCAACGCAAACGGTCCTTTCTGGCGGAGTGCAAACAACGCTGTCCGTCTCGCGCGCCGCCGCCGTGCGCCGGGGACAGGATTTCTTTTCTTTTTCTTTTTGAAGCAAAGGGTTTTTTCTCATACTTTTCTTAGAAATATTTTCTGACGAAAGGAGAAACGTGTGATGGACAGAAACGCAGAATTTAACTACATGCTTGCATTTGTAGTAGAGAGCAGTTTTGAAAACGAGTTGTCGCGTGATCAGCTCCGCTGCCTGTGGACCGCATATTGCTTCCATAACAATCTCGATGCGGATACCTATGAGTACGATGGAGACATCCGGGCACTGTGGAATGCCATAGCTGCGCAGGAGCCCGATTCGGCAGACTGGCATGACCTTGACAGCTTCGCATACTCCATGTGCATGTACCTGGTCTGAACTTCAGTTTGAGAGTCAAGAAAGACAAACAGAAAAAAGATTAAAGACAGGGGAGTGAACCACAAAATGACCAAGAAAGTATTTCCGTTAGAGCTCACAAAATCTACCGAGGAATTAAAAAAGTTGATCGCAGAGCACCCGGATTATCCAATCGTCGTTTTGGCCGGAGAATGTGCAAACAGTGGAGATTTTGCATGGATGTATTGTGCGTTCATATCGTTTGGCATAGAAGAAATACTCGATTGTGAAACCCCGTATGAAAATGAGGTTGTATGCACGAATCGAGACGAGTTTACTGAACGCCTGGAAGAGTGGCTGTGGGATGAAATGGGCGGAAACGATATTCCTCCCAGTTCGATCACGGAAGAAGAATTCCAGAAAGCGTTGAATGAGGAACAAGAAAGATACGCGCCATACTGGAAAAAGGTGATCGCTATCTATGCTGATAACGGATGAAGTGCTTTCTGACGAAAGGAGAAGAGAAGCAAATGCTGCAACGCCCAATTGTGTACTTTATGGTGGGAATTCCAGGTTCCGGAAAGTCCACGCTTGCTCAAACGCTTGACGGAATTGTTGTCAGTTCTGACGAAATTCGGAAAGAGTTTTTCGGCAGTGAAGATCCTGATAAGTGTACCGATCTGTTGAAAAGATGGGTCGAACAATATCCGGAAGCAAAAACCATGTCAGTGAACAGTTTTGTCTTTAAAGTCATGAACGAACGTACATGCAAACTGTTGCAGGAAGGCAACAATGTGGTTTATGACGCGACCAACACGACGGTTTCGTATCGGAAAGAAACCGTGCAAAAATTGCGCAGCAAGGCAACCGTAATCGCGTGTTATATGGATACACCACTTAATGTCTGCCTGCAGCGTAATCGTATGCGAGAGCGTGTCGTGCCGGATCAAGTGTTGTATCGCATGGCCCGCTACCTGAAGGTTCCGTCGAAAGAAGAAGGATTTGATGAGATCCGGGTTTTTAAGCCTGAAAACAAATTACAAACAAGGAGAGGATTTGATGGAAAACGGCAAAAACACATTTGACTGCGAAACTAAAGACTGTGCCTATAACCGCAATGGAGAGTGCCGATTTGCTTCTTTCAAAAACCGCCCGCCTCACATAACGGAGGAAAACGGCTGCATTGAAGGAGTAATTGTCGTTAACAATCACGGATATGGCGGGTCAACGCATTCTGTAATGGAAACGCCGATCGGTACGCTTGTGGCGGAAAAAAGCGCAGATCCGAATTTTCCGGGATTGCATGTTTGCATTAAAGGCGAGAAGATCAACGACAAATTCTGGCAGGATGCCATGGATATCTGCTGGGTCGAGTATTCCGTAGAAGACAAGGAACTGCGCATCGTGGTTTATGGCGACGGAAACGAAGAGGACTACACGCATCTGATTCGCGTCAAGAATGTGCTCAAATCATCAAACAGGAGGGAACTGGCATGAAGAGCTACAGGGACTATGACAAGGACTACATCGGTAGCAGCGATGTTGCGGCAGTGACAATGATCGGGCCATGCGGCTGCGAACTCGTCGCGCGCGTCATAAAATTCGGCGGCGATGGCGATTACAACGCCTATATCGTAGATGAGAAAGCTAAGATCGGCGAGCATTACGAAGAGGTCGCCCGCTTCAAGACGTGGATGAAGGTCGTTGACGATTCCGCGATTCAGCAGGAATTCCACGCCGACGAGATCGTCGTCTACCGGGCCGGCGAATACGGATGCATCATCCAGCTGATTGGCGAGAATGCGCTTGAATTATCCTGGTAAGCAGCAGAAAAATTACAGACCATCACAAAAAAAGAGCGCTTATACAGCGCTCTTTTTTTATGTGAGTGCGCTTCGTCATCATACTATTAGCAAGACCACATAATGACGAAAGGAGTTGGACGAATGAATAATTTGTTTACCCACACAAAGCTTCCCTGTACATGGGACGAATCAGTCATGTGCGAACACGAAAAGCTGTGCGACGGATGCGAGCATCAGCCGCCTGACGATGAGAAGGTAAATGGCCGCAACCCGCCTGTCAAGCTGATCTGGGACGAACAATACGGCATGGTGGTTCCTCTATGTCCGTCTTGCCGCGAAATCCCGTACAGCGTAGAACGGTGTGTTTTCTGCGGACAGCGATTTGTGCAGGATGCGGCGGCGGACGCATGGAAAGAGCCGCCTAAAGAAGAGCGTATGGATTGTTTCATGTGCGGCGGCAAAAACACGCTCGTGGGCCACAGAGCCAGAGTGAATGGACACTTCCATGGCAAATGCGAACAATGCGGCTGCACAATTATGGAGTAAAAAAAGGAGAAAAGCAATGAAAGTAATGGCCATTTCCGGAAAGGCGCAGCATGGGAAAGATACGACAGCAAATATGTTGAAAAAACTCATGGAGCAAAAAGGAAAGACAGTTCTGATTTTCCACTACGCAGATCTTCTAAAACACATCTGCCTCTCATACTTTGACTGGGATGGCAAGAAGGACGATGCCGGCCGGCGAATTCTGCAGTATGTCGGTACGGATGTGATTCGGGCAAAACAGCCTGATTACTGGGCCGATTTTGCCACCGGGTTTCTTCGGCTGTTCCCTGACGAGTGGGATTATGTGCTGATTCCGGACTGCAGGTTTCCAAACGAAGTGGACTGTTTGGGACAAGCCGGTTTCGACATGATGCATGTTCGCATTGTACGGCCAGGGTTTAAAAGTCCTCTGTCGCCGGAACAGCAGATGCACCCATCGGAAACAGCGCTTGATCACACCGTACCGGATCACTGGGTCTACAATGACGGAACGCTCGGCGACCTGGAAAATACGATAGCCGCCTGGATAAGGGATTGCGCGTTCTTTCAGGATTAGAGCCACCAAAAAAAGGAGAAGAAAATGACACAGAAAAAATCCAGGTCAATCGACCGGACAGAAGAAACAAGGAAAAATCTGATAAATGCGATCCAATATCTTGGGCGGTCGCGTGGAATCAACAATGTATTTACGACTTTCCTGGAGCTCGCAGCGAATCATATCGCTTCGCAAAAAGGAATGAAAAACGCAGAGCAATATAAAAGGCGATTTTTGGAGCTTATACGCAATATACCGGAAGAAGAGTTATATGTGTATGGCGTCATGTTCAGCGCGCTTTTACTGGAAGCAGCGGAATGCATGGAAGAACCACACGACATTCTGGGGGCCACCTATCACAAATTAGGATTGGCTAACGAGTGGAAAGGCCAATTCTTTACCCCAGATTGTGTCTGCCGGCTGATGGCGCAAATGGCTCTTCCCACTACAGAGAAGTTTGGAAGCCAAGAGCGTATAACCGTTAACGAGCCGGCCTGCGGTTCAGGCGCAACCATTTTAGGCGCCGTTTGGGTCATGAGGCAGAAACATATCGACTGTATGCGTAATAGCTTTTTTGTGGTGCAGGATGTCGATATCCGATGCGTCTGGATGACATACATCCAACTCTCTCTGTATAAGGTTCCGGCCGTTGTTATTCACGGCAACACTCTGACCGGCCAGGAATGGGAACGGTGGTACACGCCGCTTGTTTCCATACCGATTGCTGGTCTGAACTTTACGGTGCGTAAATCATCATATTGAACAACAAAACCTCGTGCGGCGCAGACTGCACGGGGTTTTCTTTTCGTCATGACGATAGTATCGCTCATATAACGGTTCACTGCACAGAGGTGTTTGTTTTTTATGCAGCGGCCTTCTTTGGCATACTACTTACAGATTCTGCGCTGACGAAAGGAGACTGATCGTATTGAACACAAAAATCGATTATTTGTACCGCGACGCCAGCAATTATAAGGTCTGGAACAGCTGCGTTATTTCTGGCGAACTATCATCCTCCAATATCGACGAAATCATGGAAACTCTGGTTGATGGAGAAAACTTTATTCCCCATCTTGTCGGAATGCCCGAAACCAGGTTCGACTCATGGACCGAAGACGACACAGACTGGTTTGAACTGTATCGATCCGGTTTTGAACCAACACATCAGCCGCCGACGATCGATGTTTCGCCGGACGAGCTGGTCGCTCGGTTTAGGGAAGCAGAGAAAGTATGGGCGACTTTCTAAAAAGCGACCAAAAACAAAACCAAAAAACCAATAAGAAAGGAGCAAAACAAAAAATGCAAAACAAATGGACTGACCAAACCATGTATTTCAGAAAAGGCAATTCATGCGTCCGTCTGCACCAATTGAGCTGTGACGAGCTGCGAACGCTGCCCGTCAATACCTGGGTGTATATTCGGCTGAAGCGCAAGGACGATACATTCGCAAAACCGCCTGAATCCACATGGTATCGCTCATTCCCACAGGTCGGCTCAAGGGAAACGCTGTTCCGTTTCGGAACACCGTGTCTGCCGTACAGCCTCCCGTATGGAACCTATGGCGAAGAGTGGACCGCCTATCTGATGCCGGACATCTCGTTCAGCGCGTTGTAAACGGGTAAACCACTAAAAAAAATACAGCAAAAAAAAATAAAAACCAAGGAGCAAAACACAAAATGCGAAACAAAACAAAGGTCTTTCTCGCCATTCTTTCCATGGCGCTTTCATTCGCACTGTCATTTGCATGCACCGTGTACGCAAGCCCGCTGGTCGATCATGACCGCCAGACGGCAGCCGTTGCAAACGAACCTGAAACGGCTCCGGCGCCGGAAAGGAGCGCTGAGTCCGTCATTCAGGATGTCGATTACGGCCCGATCATGGAGTCAGCGTTTGAGTCGCTGTGCGATGATGGAACCGAATGGGCAGAAGCGCCCGGAGAGGAGGAGAATGCAAACACTTTGAACAATGACAGGTATGCCGTAATGGAGAACGGCGTGCAGAAACCGGTTGAAAAGCTCCCATTTACGGTAGAAGGCAATGTGTCCCGCAGAATGCAAAGCGCACAGCTTGAATACTGGAACCGCGTACCGGAATCTGTCCGCACCGCGTTCGAGGAAGACGGCTGGGAGTTCGTACTGACGGATAAGAGCATTGCCGGCACATATTACGGAACGGAGCTCGGCAACATTGCAGGTTTAACCAAGAGCAGTGAAAAGGTCATTTATATCGAAGATCGGGAAAGCGCAATCCGCCGGGCGACGGGGCATGAATTTGGACACTATGTCGATGTCGCTTATGGGTGGGCCTCTTTGTCCGACGAATGGGTCGCCATTTACGAAGAGGAAAAAGATCAGCTCAACGAGATTGGCGGTGTCGGCGACGGACACACCACAAGCAGTTCTACCGAGTATTTTGCCGAAGTGTTCCAGCAGGTTATCAATTATCCGGATAGCTGCAAAGAATCCGCGCCGCAGTCCTATGAGTATATCATGGGATTGCTGGAAAATTTCGATGAGTTAGATCGAGCGACCGCGCCCAAAGAAGAGGCGCCTGTTATTACGCCGGAACCCGCCCCAGTCATTACACCGGAACCCACATTCGTTGTGGAAACACCCGCTTCTGTGCCCGTACCTGCCGCAACTGAAACACCGGATATTACAACTCCTGTACCGGTTGTATCGGACCCGACGGAAGCAAGGTCCAAAACCACGCCGGAGACACAGAAAACAGAGGTTCCTGAAACGACGGATACGCAAACAACAAATTAAAACCATTTACACATATGGCAGAGGAAGAGAACGCCACTCTTCCTCTGCATGATAAGGAGGTTTATATGCATGTGTTACACAAGATCCTTGTCTATATACCAAGTATGGAACTGGATTTGTCGCGTTGTACCAGAAGCGAACTGGTAAAAGAAATTCGTTCTTGTGCAGAAGGCGAAACAGATTCTTTCGCCGGTGAGGTATATGATTGGCGGGAGACGACCACGGCAGGTGGCTGGAGCGCAGATTACCCCGAAAATGTCCTGTTTGCCGAAGATGATATCGATCGGTTTGTTAACGAACTATTGGCTGTTAGAAAGCAGATCGATGAGGAAATTAAATCTGCGTTTCAAGCAATCGAAAAAGAGGTTGGAACAGATGAACTCGGCTATATCGCAGATATCATAAGAGGGTATGAAATCACCGACAAAACAATCAAAGAGGGAATCCCCAATCAGATGGCGTCATACTGGTTGCTGCGCATTGGGAAACTTCTGCACGGTGAGTATTGCATAAATTCCGGCTTTTACAACACATTCAATTATGACGCAAATATCTACAGTGTAAATATGGGCGCCATTCGGCAAAAACCGGAGGATTGGGCGCTCGTCATGTTCGACTACCATTTTTAGGAGGGATAAATGCAGATACTGTACAAAATCCTTGTCCATATCCCAAGCATTACCGCACAGTCATATTCCAGAAGCGCTCTTGCTGATTCTGTGTGTACATACGCAGAAACGCAAATAGCGTGTTTCGAAGAGAGCGGAACGGAACGGCAAAACATTCTGTTTGCCGAAGACAACCCGGAACGCTTTATCGGCGAGCTGATAAAAGTAAGGGAACGGGCTGATGAAAAGATTGAGCACGCATTTGAGGGCGTTAAAAAAGTTATTGGCGCCGACGAGCTTGGCGCCATTGCAGACATAATAAGGGGATATGAGATCCGGGACGACGTTTTGCAGGACGAAGTAAAAAAAGTCTGGCTTGCTGAATATCTCATGCGCATTGCAAAACTGCTGTATGGAGAATTTGACAAGGATTTGGGATTTTTTAATACACTGGATGATACGGCCGATATCTACAATGTGGACATTGACGACATCAGGCATAATCCGGCTGACTGGGCGTTGGTGTTACTCAAGCCAATTTCTGTTTTCACGGAAAAACTATAACAAGAATAGAGGAGAAAATATGGGAGCCAACAAAACACCGATTCGAAAAATTTCAAGCATCGTTTCGTATCCGGAGCGAGGAGAGGGCGGCGACAACCGATATCGCGGCAATTGCTCGCCCAAGCTGATCGAGGATTTGATCGGATTTTTCCGTCCTTCGGAGATCTGTGATTACATGTGCGGAAGCGGCACGACAAAAGCCGCAGCTGAAGCGATGGGAATTCAATCGCATTGCTACGATCTGCATTCCGGCTTCGACATTACCGCAAACGATATCCCGGAGCGGTCTGAATTCACTTTCTGGCACCCTCCGTATTGGGACATTGTAATCTATTCGGGTAAAATGTATAACGCCGGCGAAGTGGAACGCAGGTACGGCTATGACCCGCGCAAAACAGATCTGTCGCGTATTCGCAGCTGGGATCAATTTGTCGCCGCGATGAACAACGCCATGCTCAAACAGTATGCCGCGCTGGAAAAAGGCGGACGCATGGCTGTTCTCATGGGCGATATCAAGCGCAAGGGCAAGCTGTACAGCATGCTGGCCGAAATCGTCAAGCCCGGTACATTGGAAAACATCCTGATCAAAACACAGCATAACTGCGTATCCGACCGCACGGCTTACAGCGGAAACTTCATCCCGATCGTACATGAGTACATCATGATCGTGCGCAAGGATAACGCGCTCACATGGCCCATCCTCCTGACTGTAAAAAGAAAGGCGGATATCAGAGACATGAGCGGCGCTACCTGGAAGGATATCGTCGCATCCGTACTGGAAGAGGAAAAAACCGCGATACCGCTCAGTGAGCTGTATGAACGCATCGAGCCGTACGCAAAAGCAAGAGCAAACTCACATTGGAAAGAAAAGGTGCGCCAAACCCTTCAGCTCCATCCGCAGATGTTTGCGCGAATCCGAGAAGGCGTGTGGGGAATGGCCGCCTGAATGTGTGTTCAAACGAAGATCGCGCGGCTGCAACATGCTGCGCGATTTTTTTTGTTATTGCAGTAGCTATTTTATCATAATTATGATAATATTATAGCAAGAAGGGAGGAATACAATATGCCGGACATAAGACCTTTATCCGATCTGAGAAATAAGTTTACCGAAATATCCAGATCGGTACACGAAACAAACGAGCCGATCTTTCTTACCAGGAACGGAACTGGCGACATGGTGGTTATGAGCATGGAAGCGTATGAACGAATGCGTTTTGAAAACGAGATTTATCTGAAACTGAAGGAGGCAGAGATGCAGTCGCAAGCGACAGAACAGAGGTATTCGCACGATGATATCCTTCAGGCTGTCCAAAAAGGAATAGGGACGGGGGAATGGGATGTATAAAATAAAGTATCTTCCCATAGCGAGACAAGATATCATAGAGACAATCCAGTATATTGCAGAAAAACTACAGGCGCCGCAGGCAGCGCATAATCTGATGAACGAACTAACGGCAAACATAAAAATACTGGAAAAATCTCCGTATATCTATCGTGTATACCAATTGCCGGCGTCGTTAAAATACGAATACAGAGCCATGCCGGTAAAAAACTATATCGTCTTTTACACCGTCCTGGAAAAACAGAAAACAGTAGAAATCCATCGGATGATCTATAACAAACGAAATATGATTGTTTTGCTCGAAAAGAACGATACCCCATAACTGTTGTCCGTTATGGGCGCACAATCGCGCGGCTGCAACATGCTGCGCGATTTTTTTTATGTGGGTTATATGAGAGCGTTTTTTACAGTTTTGCTCTCATACAAGCATACTAACCATATAAAGAAAATGAGAGGAGGACGCCAGTGTATTCGCGGCAAACGACGGGATATCTGAACCGTGAGAGCGGCCAGAATTTTGAAGAATACATCAGTCTGTCCCTGCGCTGGTACGAAAAGAACGGACTGGCTGTCATCGAAAAAACGCCCGAGCCCATGCGTCCGCTGTCCCGCCTGGATAACGGCAGATTTATTGCCTGCTATGAAGCAAAAGCGCAGCCGGACTATAAGGGCACGATAAAAGGCGGACGGTCCGTTGTATTCGAAGCGAAATATACATCGGGCATGCGCATGGCGCAGCAGCGCGTAACGGATAGGCAGGCGGAACGGCTTGACAGGCACGAGCAAATGGGCGCGGTCTGTTTTGTGCTCGTTGGTTTCGGCGACAACAGCGTTTATCGCATTCCCTGGCACGAGTGGAAGCGAATGGAGGAGGTTTATGGGAAAAAGAGCATTGCGCCAATGGATGTACAAAAGCGTCGAGTTGATGCGGAAGGTGTTTTAAAGCTGCTCGATGGAATTGTGGAGTAGCGGATTCGGGGCCGGGCAGCCCTGTGAGCCCGCAGGTGCGGGAAATATGCCAAGATTAAAGAGAATAAGAAGGACCGCACACCCAAATCGGTTGTGCGGTTTTTCTGCCTGGCGGCAAAAACCCGGCGCTCTGCATTTGATAAGCATTTTCTTTTTGCATACTAAAAGCAGAAGTGGGCCTCAAGCAAGAGGCCACTCAAAAAACAGCGTTTGGAGGGAACAGTATGAGTTTTAAGCGAATCGGGAAAAAGTGGTTTCTGTGCGACGACGCGGACATGACGGAGACCCAGCGTATCCAGGCGCAAGTGCAGCAGCAGGCGGATGCAGAGTTCCGCAGGCGGACAGAACAGCACATGCGCGATATGGAAAACCTGCAGGCACAGGCTCAGGAGCACATCCAGGAGGCGAGCCGGATCAACGAATGCAACCGGCAAATGATGAATGATGCACAGCTATTGCACATATTTGGACCGCCGAATTTCTAAATTTTTTTTGCCAACCGTTATATGAGCGCGTTTTTGTGGAAAACCGCCATTTCGCCTGCCATACTAAGTGTAGAGGGTGGCCGAGCCCAACGGGGCAACCCCCTGAAAAACGGCAAAGGAGATAGCTTGATGCTTAAACATGTACACCTGTATACAGACGGAGCCTGCTCGGGAAATCCGGGTCCAGGAGGATGGGGCGCCCTGCTGATATATCAAAACGCCAGCAAGGAGCTGTCCGGATTTGACCCGGATACGACGAATAACCGCATGGAACTGACAGCTGTAATCGAGGGCCTGAAAGCTCTGCAGGAGCCGTGCTGCGTCAATGTCTTTTCCGACAGTGCCTATGTATGCAACGCGTTTTTGCAAAACTGGATCAACGCATGGGAAAGAAATGGCTGGATTACTTCGACGGGCAAACCGGTCGAAAACAGGGATCTGTGGGAGGCGCTGCTGACACTGATGCGTCGGCATAAGGTGTCCTTCAACAAGGTAAAGGGTCATTCCGGACACAGAGAAAACACTCGCTGCGACAAGCTGGCAAAAACGGCGATTTCTCGTTTTCGGAATAATTGTGCCCGAAACACAAGTTAAATTAAGCGGTAGGGTTGGGCTACCCGAATTGATGCCCGCCATTTAGCGGGAAATAGGCCAAATACGATAGTTTTCTAAAGAATAGAGGAGGAAAGTATGAAGTTTCTGGAAATAGGCAACAACAGCATGGTTGCGGAATCTCAGATTTTGCTGATCGCACCGCCCGAATCGGCGCCGATCCGCCGGCGCATGGAAACGGCGAGGGAAAGCGGTGTGCTGCTCGACTGCACCTGCGGCAAACGGACGAGATCCGTCATTGTAACGCTTGACGGCACAATCATCATGAGCGTTGTTACGCCGGACACCTTGCAAAAACGCGCAATTTTCAGCGAACGCGTGTTTGACGGTTCCGGCGCAGCTCAGGAGCCGTAAACAAAACAAAGTCGGGCCGACTTAGCCGGCGTAAAACCCGCGAACAGGCCAATCGTACATCTTCAGAGTTGAGGGGATTTCAATGTTGCAGGCATACAGGTTTCGCATATATCCCACGGACGAGCAAAAAGAAGCAATCGAGCGCAATTTTGGATGCGCACGGTATGTGTACAATCATTACCTTGAAAAAAGAAGATATCTTTATGAAAAAGATGGAAAAAAGATGTCACGGTTTGACTGCATGCGGGATCTGACGCTGCACAAACGGGAAGAGCCGTGGCTGAAAGAAGCGGATTCCGCTGCGCTCAAATATGCAATTACACATCTTGATTTCGCCTACCAGAACTTCTTCAGGCGGGTCAAACGCGGCGAGAATCCCGGATACCCGAGGTTTAAGAGCAAAAAAGACAGGCATCAAAGCTATAAAACGTTTCCCCGGATAAAAGGCGAACAGTCCGTCTTCCTCCCAAAGATCGGCAATGTAGAATGCCGTATCTCAAGACCGATAGAAGGGCGCATTGTGTCCGGCACAGTATCCAGAACGCCAAGTGACCGATACTTTGTTTCTCTGACCTGCGAGTCCCCGGAGAAAGAAAAACTGCCGCTTACCGGCGAAAACATCGGGCTCAGCAACAGCACAAAGGGCATACTGGCCGCATCCAGCCTTGGGGATCTCTTTATGAGCTGTAATACGCTGGAAGAAAACCTGGACAGGATCGCCATGATGCAGCGACGAATGCAGCAAAAAACGCCGGGCAGCAAACGGTATGAAAAGGCGCGCGTCCAGCTGGCAAAGCTGCACGAGCACATTGCCAATCAGCGTCTGGACGCGCTGCACAAGCTATCGACGGATCTCATCCGCAGATACGATGTCATCTGCCTGCCGGAAGTGCCGGTTGCCAAAGCGATACAAAGCGTAGGAAGAGAGGAAGCGCGGATGATCGGCGGCGAAGCGTGGAACGAGTTTGTACGACAACTAACCTACAAGGCGGAATGGTATGGCAAAAAAGTTGTGCGGGTAAAACAGGAAAACTGCACGATATACGCCGGCTCAGTAGAAGAGGGCGTCAGACAGGCGCAGGAAATTTTCGAGACAGGTATGGCAGCAATTTAGTGTAAAAACACGCATACTACTAACAAGAATGCAAAGGAGAAATTTGTATGGTAACACAGGCATTTGCAACCAAAACAATGTTCCTCAGCCGCAAGAACGCGGCGGTCAACGGATACTGGGGTGTAGCTCTGGATATTGGCTATTCATCGGTCAAGGGGTTTTCCCAAAACGCGGTATTCTCGTTCCCGAGCTTTGCGCGCAAATCGACCGGGCGTTTTGTAGCAATCGGCGATCCGGCGCCGCAGGATATTTTGTACCGAGACGAGCAGGGCGTATGGAATGTGGGTGCGTCGGCTCTTGCCGCCCTGTCGAGCGACGACCGAAACGACAGCCTGGACACGCTCTTTGGTAGAAACCGATATTTTTCGCCGATGTTCCTCGTCCTGTGTCGCACTGGCTTTGGACTTGGCATGATGACAAACGAACTCGGGTCGCCGGAGGGCAAGAAGCTGACGCTTCAGACCGGGCTGCCGCCGGCCTATCTCGACCGGGATGCGCAGTACATCAAGGAAGCGCTGACCGGCCGGCATCGGTTTGAGCTGAGAGTTGGGAGAGATCCGTGGACTGCGTTCGATTTCGAGCTGGATTCGTCCAGCATCCGCGTCATGCCTCAGCCGATGGGTTCGCTGCTCGGTGTAGCGCTGGACAACGAGTGCCGCCAAACGCCGGAAGGAACATCGTGTCTGGCAGCCAATCTGCTGGTTCTGGACGCCGGATTCGGCACGGTTGATGTAGTAAACATCAGGCGCCGCGAGATCGTTTCAAGCGAATCGTTTGACGATGTGGGAATGAAGGCGGTGTTTGCGGAAGCTGCCAGGGAAATCAATCGCGTATACAACGCCGAAGTGCAGGTTCATACGATTCAAAAGTGTCTGCAAACGGGGTATGTGCAATCCTTTGACCGCAGGACCATGAGCAGCAGGCAGGAGCCCATTGCGCAAATGATTGTCGCCGCCAATCAAAAGGTATGCAGTTCGGTGCTGGAGCGGATCAAGACAATGTACAACAACCTGATTGACTACGATTATCTGATTGTAACGGGCGGGACTGGCGCCGCATGGTTCGACATTATCCGCGACCATTTCAAGGGAATGGAAACGCTGAAAGTAATCGCGGCCAATCAGAACGATATGCTGCCGTACATATACAGCAATGTGCGCGGATACTACCTGTTCCTGGTCGGCGCGCTCCGAAAGGCGGCCAAGACGAATGCGAATTAACCTGATACTGTCAGGCGTCAGGGATTTTGACCTGCTGGCGCTCTTACAACATGAACAGTACCAGCTCGGCAAGGAAATCAGGCGGGCACTGCGCATGTATGTCCGGGGTGACATACACAGCATTCTGCTTCCAGATGTGCGGGGTGCGCCGCAGATGGTTTCTACGGAGCACCGGCGCGTCAGCATCACATTGAACGATCGGTTGGACGCCGATGTGATCGCGTGGCTTGAAAGGATACAGGCGGGGTGCAAAAGCACGGCCATCAAGTCGGTGTTTCGCAACATGCTGGAAGCACCGTACCTTGTTGGGATGGACCGAATGAGGGAAGGAACAGGGCAGCTGTATGAAGCAAAGAAAAAGCGGCAGAAAACGGAGGCGCAACCATCGGAACAGCCGCCGGAAAAAGCATCGGCCGTCCATGAGCAGGAACAGCAGAACGATGATGAGTTTGATTTATTCAGCGATGCGTTCGTTGGAAATCGATAAATAAGGAGGAAGCAACTGTGGAAATTAGAAGTACCTTTGATATGCGAGAGATCTACCAGGAGAAGATCGAACCGCAGGTGAAGCAGCTCAGGGCGGAGTGTTACAAGTACGGCATTCCAATGATCGCCGTATTTGCCGTCAAGGATGACGGAGAAATGACGGAATATGTGAATACCATGGTAAGCGCCGGAATCACGGACCGGACGCTGACGAACAACCGTATTTCGGACATCGTGAATGTGATAGCGGGCTTTCGCACTGTACCGCCGGACAAGCCGATGGAGCTGGATTTTGACGTCCAGCAGGAAGAATAGACAAAACGGGGATGGGCGGTCCTCGATAGCCGCAAAACGGTAAAAACACCAAATTTTTTCGAAATAATATGCCCCAAAAAAAATATTGAGGGAGGAAAAACCGTGAGAAGCGACATCAGAACTCATATCCCGTGGCGGACGCTGCGAGCTGCGCTATTGCTGGCCATAGCACTGCCATTTTGCATGACGCCGGCGTTGGCGCATGCAGAGGGGAATAGCCCCATAGAAGTACCGACGCTGACGGTTGATGTCTCATACAGCGGCAGCGGTACGGTCGAGCCCTCCGGCCAGATTGTGGTCGAACCGGGCGGGACACAGGTGATCCGCATAACGCCGGATGAGGGGTATGTGGTGGGAACCGTGGTACGAAACGGCAGCACCATTCTGTTTAATCCCGAAGGCGGCCAATATGCGCTGACAAGCATAACGGAACACCAGGTTGTTACCGTTACCTTCGTGAAAGCTGAAACAGAACAGCCGCCCGAATATCCAATCGAAATCAGCTGCGATACAGGCGGACGCATTTCGCCCGCCAGCGGACTGGTACAGCAGGGAAAGCCGTTTACCTTTGTGTGTGAGGCGGACGAAGGATACGCCATTGATACACTGACTATAGATGGCGCCGCGCTGCCGGCTGGAGGTCAGACTGTTTATACGCACACGATCGACCATGTGGAAAGACCGACCAAAATAACGGCGTCCTTTCGCCGCACCGCTTACCGCATAACGGTAACGGCGACAGAAGGGGGTGCAGTATCGCCTTCCGGGGTGACGGATATTGAGATTGGTGAGAGCTGTTCTGTGACGATCGTGCCGGACGACGGATATCGGGTCAAGAGTGTTCTGGCAAACGGTAAAACAGCAGGGATTGGCGTGGATGGCGGCGTGTATCATTTCAGCAATGTCAACCGCGACTGCACGCTGGATATCATATTCGAGCCCATTCCAACGCCCACCCCGGCGCCAACGCCGAAACCGGACGATCGGAATGACGGCGAAGATGAATCGGATGATGCGGATGCGGAAACGGTCGCGTTTACGCTGTTTTGCACCGATGGCGGAAAGGTAATGGCGGAAAGTGGTACGCAGATGCCCGCAGCGTTCAATGTGGAAACGGGCGGCGAGATCAGGCTTTTCCTTGTGCCGGACAGCGGACACCGGGTTGCCAAGCTGTATGTGGACGGCGACGATATGGGCGTTCAGGAATACTCGGGCGTATTGCTGTTTACGGATGTGCAGGACGGACACAGGCTCGTTGTGCAGTTTGAACAGACGGACGAGCTGAACGACGGGTCTACCTTTGAAGTCGCGGTTACGGGCGATACATTCGAATATACGAGCAAAGAAGCAGCCGCAACTCCTGCACCACCAGAGGATACGCCCGAACCGGACGGCACGCCGGCTCCCGAAGCAACGCCTGAGTCTGATACGGAAGGCGAGAAGGATGGGTCGGGAATTGCTCAGGCCATGCCAATCGCCGGGTTGATCATCTTTGTGCTTGCAGCGGCAGGGCTTGTTGTGCTCTGGGCGCAGGGAAAACTGTTCCAGGCGAAAGAGCCGGAAGAAGCGCCGGGGGCTACAGACGCCGACCAGAAGACTGAAGAAGAGCCGAAAGACGGGCAATTAGAAGAGAAAAATAAATAACTGTTGTGAAACAGCATAAAAAGGAGCGAGGCGATTCGCTCCTTTTTTGTTGGGCGCAACGATGCCCGCTATTGTGCGATACGAACATTTGGCATACTAAGTACGAGTGATGTCAAAGACGAACGGAGTTTTTGTTATGCGCTCGATATTTTTTAAGGAGGCAAAATCATGGCTTGTCAGTACAAAGATGGATGGCACACGATACGAGGATATTATGTCCTTGTAGAAAATGGACGAATCACACGAGGTATGAAAAAAGAACCACACGGAATTAGCTTAGTTCCCAGCTATCCATATCGAAAAGCGCAAGGCGGCGGATGCGACCTGTGCAGCGGCATAAGCGTCAATACTTTCAGAAGACATCCTGACAAGTATTTTATGTTTTAGGAGGCGAATAAAGCACTCTGATTACGCACCACATGTATTTATCATACTAAGTACGAGTGATATCAAAGACGAATGGAGTTTTTGTTATGCGCTCGTTATTTTTTTTATAAGGAGGCACAACTATGTCCTGCACGCACACCGTAATGACGACCAACGAAAATTCTTTTGACGCCGCTACCAACACCAAGAACGACTCGTTCCACTTCTGGCATTTTGCAAAGGCGATCCAGAACAGAAAAGACTTCCGTGTGATGGCGTTTTCGGCCATCGCGTACATCACGGCAGGTCTGTTCTTCGAGGAGATGCTGTATGACAAAATGCTGGCAAAGGGCGGAACGTATACGGATTTCTACCTGCGGAACATCGACGCCGCTCTGTCCTGGACGGAGAATGAGCTGAACGGACGTGTCCAGCGCTGTTTCGCAAAGGGCATCCGGGAGATGGCAGAGCTTAACACCAAGGTCCGCCAGGCAACGGGTACGCCCTTTATGCGGAAGGTCCAGAAAAACGACGGGCTGTGGGACATGACCGATGTGCGCGCGTTCATCGAGGATTTCGAAGACTCGTTCAACGCACACTACAATCCGCACTGCCGGCCGGGTTGCTATCTGCGGGATATCCCGTGGAGCATCAAATCCGGGCTGAATGAATACATCGACGCATAACAAAGAAAAAAAAGAGGCGGCTC
>OCQB01000120.1_pt1 | contig 106365 bp, 115 predicted proteins | sample 1538631 | NCBI WGS metagenome assembly OCQB01 (sample SAMN04571713, study PRJEB22368) | human gut metagenome | biome: human gut; material: stool | host: Homo sapiens | place: Luxembourg | collected 2012-10-19
TTGCATGTCTTAGGCATGCCGCCAGCGTTCATCCTGAGCCAGGATCAAACTCTCATAAAAATTTATTTTAATTAGTTTGTTTTATTGTTCAATCCTAACTGTCTCAAAGTTGACGTTTTGCTTAGTTTTCAAAGATCATTTTGCATGTTATTTCCGAGTTGCATTGTTAATATATCAAATTAAATTTACAAAGTCAACAAATTTTTCACATTTTTTTCACTTTTTTTGTTTTTTTTATATTTTATATCTTTTTAAACTGACTTTTTGCTATTTTTACAATAAAAAAAGAACCTTTGTTCTTTACTTCGCCTCTTTTTTTTGTCGTTTTATTTCATTATATATATGATTATATTTCTCTATTGTTTCTGCATTAAACATTGTTGCTTTATTTCTAACCAATTCTATTAATGAGGTAAGCTCTGATTTTAGTATCATATCCAAATCATCTGAGTAATGCATAATAGATTTGTGATATTTATATTCCCCTCTATCTAGTACTTTAAAACTACCATCCGGAAATACTCGCAAGTCTAAGTCGTAATCAATATATTTAATGGTTCCTTCTTCTATTATATAAGGAGAGGCAATATTGCAATAATAATAGATTCCATTTTTTTTACATTGGCCAATAATATTAAACCATTGGTTTCTAAAGAAATATAAAACCGCTGGCTCTTTTGTATGCCATGTTCTTCCATCAGATTCCGTTACCTTTGTTTTATCATTTCCAAAGATTAGATAATCATCTTTTATATCTAATAGAATTGCTTCATCCCAAGAACGATGTATTTTACTATCATGTTTGTAACTATGAATCTGATACTTTTTTCCTATTTCTAATTTTTCTTCCTCCATTTTTACCTCGCTTCTTTTGTATTATAACTTTTTTTCTAAGCTTTTTCAACCGAGAAAAAAAGAATGTATGATTTTATACATTCTTTTTACTTTTTTGTTAAATAAGAAATTGCCCAAAATCCAAAGATAAATACTACGATTACGACTAAGGCTCCAAAAAAAGGACTATCCATATATTCTGAGGCTATAGAATCTAACTTTTCATTCCACTTTTCAATTGTTTCCGAAAAAGTGGCGATAAGTAATAACTTGTTCATCTATAAACCTCCCCTTATTTGTCTTGATTTCTTTTTTTTGATTTTCTTTTTGACGTTTTATTTTTTGTGCTATTTTTTTTATTATCATCTTCGCTAATGATTTCTGCATCTGTAATTGTTTCTTCCATAGCCTTTCTTATTTTCGTTACACTACTTTTAATAGCAAGAGTAGATATAATATCTAACACGGCATATATAATAATAAAGATTCCTATTATTTTCATGATTCCTATGGCTGCTTTAAACGGATTAAATAGCAGGATTACACCGCAAAGTGTGCTAATTATTGATATTACCATTGTAGTTTTCCAAAGTCTGTTTTCATCCGACTTTAATTGAAATGCATAATTTAATTTTCCTGCACTGCTTATAATAATAGCAATGCCAATTACGGCTGGGATGATACTAGCAATTGCGTGGTAATTTTTGATAATAACTATTCCAAAAATTACTGTAACTATCCCATAAACAATATCTAACTCATTACGTAAAGCTGGACTTTCTCCATTTCTTACATATCTAATTAATGCTAATACTCCAATCGCTATTAAAACTCCACCAATAATATAAGAAATAGTCATAATAGTATTCTCTGACTTGTAGATTAATAATAAGCCTAAAATTATTAATATTGCGGATGTTATAATTGATGATCTCAAAAATTTCTTCATAAATCGTTCCATATTTTTCTCCTTATTCTGTTCTAAGTGCTTCCACCGGATCTTTTTTAGATGCAATACTTGCTGGGATTAAACCACCGATTACCGTTAGAGTTACACTTACTATTACTAATATTATAGCATGAATTGGATTTAATTGTGCAACATTTGGTAATTCTGATAAATTTTCTATAATTCGGTTCGTTGGGAATGTTAATATTTCTGCAATAACAATTCCTAATAAGCCAGAAAATATTCCGACTAAAAAGGTTTCTGCATTAAATACTCGTTTAATGTCTTTCTTTCTAGCACCTAGTGCACGTAGTATTCCAATTTCCTTTGTTCTTTCTAACACTGAGATATAAGTAATAATAGCAATCATAATACATGATACTACTAGCGAAATAGATGAGAAGGCAATTAGTACATACGTAACTGCATCCATAATACTTCCCGATAAGCTACTAATCATAGCGGCATAATCTGTATATAATACTTGGTCTATATCTTTTTTATCTTTATTATAGTCATCTAAATAATTGGTTATATAATCCTTAGTATCAAAATCCTTTGGATAAAGATAGATAATTGATGGAGTTACTTCTGCACCTAGTACACCTAAAATATTATCTTTTGTCACAGTTGATGTTGTTTTGTCAAAAGCTTGTCCAGTTAGTACATTGTAATCAACTTCTTTTTGACGATTTACTATTTCACTGTCTTTATTTTCTTCAATTACTTTATCGACTAATGCAGAGTTATAATAAATCCCTGATTGCGTTAATTCTTTTTTTCCTTCTTTTTCACGAATAATTGCTTGTATTTGAATTGTAATGGAATCACCATTTTCATACATTTTTTGATAATTTTGGTCTGGTACAAAATATTTATTTATTTCTTTATAATATATATCATTTGGTATTACTTTAAATTCTTTGTTTAGGATATCATCGAATGATAGCTTTTTACTAACATCAAATCCTAATTGTTCTAAAGTTGCTTTATCTAGTTCGTTTCTTGAATTTACAGCAATTACAACTCCAGGTTCATCATCGTTGATTTTTCCTGCTAAGATGTCATAATCTTTCTCTAATGAACTTTGTTTGCTCATACTTTCTGGATATATGCTCCATCCCATAACTCCTGTCATAGATGTTGTTGACATAGAGTAGTTAGTAGCTGTGGGTACTAAGGCATAAGTACCATCACTTTTTTGAGTTACTACATTTAGTGTTGTTCCATATTCATAACCGATAGCATTTAATTTGTTTTTATCAATAGATTCTATGTAATTCACATATTCTTCATCTATTTTATTTATATGTAACATTGTCTCTAATTCATTTTCTCTTGGGTAAACAACTTTTTTGTTTGAGTACTCTTTATGCTTCCCATGACTTTCCATGATTTCTTGCATTGTTTCTTCATTCATGTTCATAGCCTGAGTACTAATTGTTATTGGCATTTGGGATAAAGTGTCTTCTTCATATTCATCAATTTTTGTTTGAAATCCATTAGATAAAGATAAGATTAATGCAATGCCTATAATTCCTATAGAAGAAGCAAAAGCGGTTAATGCTGTTCTTCCCTTTTTCGTTTTAATATTATTAAACGACAATTTTAGAGCGGTCCAAAAACTCATTGCTGTTTTCTTAATCATAAACTCTTTTTGGTTTTTCTCTTCTTTTTCTACTGGATTTGAATCTGTTAACAATTTTCCATCTTTTAATTCCACAATTCTTGTGGAATATTTTTCTGCTAATTCTCTATTATGAGTTACCATAATAACCAATTTATCTTTGGAAATTTCTTTAATTAATTCCATAATTTGCTCACTAGTTTTAGTATCTAGAGCTCCCGTTGGTTCATCAGCTAATATAATATCTGGATTATTTGCTAAAGCTCTGGCAATTGCTACACGTTGCATTTGACCACCTGATAATTGATTAGGTTTTTTATGTGCATGTTCACTTAATCCTACTCGTTTTAATACATCTTTAGCACGTTTTCTCTTTTCTTTTGATGAAACTCCACTTAAAGTCATTCCCATCTCTACATTTTCTAATATTGAAATATGACTAATTAAATTGTAGTTTTGGAAAATAAAGCCAATACAATTATTGCGATAAGCATTCCAATCATTTTCTTTGTAATTCTTGGTAGATCTATTATTGATGATTAAATCTCCCGTATCATAATGATCTAGACCACCAATAATATTTAATAACGTCGTTTTTCCACTGCCACTTGGTCCTAGAATACTTACAAATTCATTTTTCCTAAATTGTAGACTTACATCATTTAAAGCTTGTTGAACAAAATTTCCGGTTTTATAACTTTTTTTTATCTTTTTTAACTCTAACATTTTTCTTCTCCCTTTCCTCTTTTTTATTCTCCTCTTCGGATATTGTTGTTTCTTCTCTTTCATATTCTATCGTTGAAATAATTTTTGTTTTTGTTAATCTTTCATATAAAAACTTTTTTTGCTTTTTGTATAGGATACTTAATATATTCAACCAAAAGTATACCTTTAATATTATGATAATACTAGCACTTATTATTTCTAATATATCATTATTTGTTTTTATTCGCTCTAATAAATTGATTAATATAAATTGGTAATAAAATAATATGTAACTTAATAAATATCTAACTCCTATTTTTACTCGCTGAAATTTACTATTTTCTTCTGCTACTACTTGTAATCTTAATATCATTTTTCCTAATGTTTTTCCATTTGTGATTATTGGTATTACTAAATAATATAGTAAAAGAGTAATTATAGGAATATACCTTGTCAATGATGTGGTATGCAATAGAATACTCATTACTATAAACATAACCACTAGAAAGAAAAAGTCTATAAGATAAGATAGAGCTCTTCGAAAAAAAGTTACTTTTTTTCCTTTCTCAAAACTTTTTTCATCTAATTCTTTTCTAGTTGGTAGTATTATTGCGATTAATGGAGTAATTAAGTATCCTATCATTGTCCCCACAGTATTTAGTATTAGATCGTCTACATCAAATAAACGATATGGTCTTGGATAAATTCCATATAGTCCGGTTAGTTGTGTTAATTCAAAAAATAGACTTAATAAAAATCCAAATATCAACGCCTTATACCATTTACATTCAAAATAGTACCTTAAATAAAATCCGAAGGGAAGCGTTAGTAAAACATTGAAAGCAGCTATATAAAAGGGAGGACTTTGAATTAGATTGATATAAGAAGGTAGCTCTTTCCAATTAAATGATATATTTAATAAGTCTCTAATAAAGTCGAATGGAATTAATTGAGTAGTTGGAGTTGTTAACATCTTTACTTCTTCTATCGATGGGAGAGGAAGAATTACTAAAAAGTAAGCACATAATAAATATAGAATAAAACTATAGAAAATGGTACTTCTTAAAAAGGGAATTGAACCGTACTTTCTATATTGATATATTAAGAATGGTAATGTAAAAACAAAAGCAATTAAAGGAAAGAAGATAAAAGCAGTAGTAATTGGGATTTTATACGCAGACATAACTTCTCTCCTTCCAGTATTTATTATTATATCATAATTTTTCCACAAAAAAAGTGGAAAAGATTTTCCACCTCTTTTTCTATTATTCTTTTTCCACAAGAAATGTTAATAATGATTCTGGCTCTTTTCCTTCTACTGCAATATCGTAAATTAAATCGATGATTGGAATTGATACCTGCTTATCTTTTAATAATTTATAAATGGATTCTAATGTATAGAAGCCTTCTACTGTCGTATGTGATAAATATTCATCAATTTCTTCTTTTGAACGCTTTTCTCCTAGCAGTTTTCCAAAACTAAAGTTTCTACTTTTTACTGAAGTACATGTTAATAGTAAATCTCCAAATCCTGCGAATGATAGTACGGTCTGTTTATCTCCATCAAAAGCATTAATTATTTCTCTCATGTCATGACTTGCCTCTGTTAAAAGCATGGCTGTTGTTGAATCGTTAGCTCCAAGTCCTGCTAACATTCCAGCAGATAGAGCGATTACATTCTTGATTGAGCCACAGATTTCTGTTCCTATTATATCTTTGGTAGCGCGTAACTTGATATAACGGTTAGCAAGCGCTTCTTTTGTTAAGCGTTCTGTTTCCTCATTTTGTGTTGCTAATGTTAATCCGGCAGGCATTTTTGTTACTAAGTCTACTGCAAAAGAGGGACCACTAATTACTGCTAAGTTTTTAGTATCTAAGTGTTTTTCTAATATTTGGTGAATAAACAAACCTGTTTCTTGTTCGATTCCTTTAGTTGCAATTACAATATGATTGTCTTTAATATATGGTTTCATTTCTAAAGCTAGAGAATCAATAAATGCTGCTGGTATGGCAATCACTAATAAATCTTTATCTTTAATGCATTCTTCTACACTGGTTGTTAATTTTATCTTTTCTGAAATAGAAAAATTAGGAATTAACTTTTCGTTTTTTCTAGTCTCTTCTAAATTCTTTTTCTCCTCTTCAAATTTTGTCCACATTGTAATATCACAATTGTTTTCTATCATAATACTGCTTAAAGCCATTCCATAAGCTCCACAGCCAAATAATCCTACTTTCATAAACAATCCTTTCTTAGCTGATGGTAGGTGTAAATGTTGTTGGCATAATTTGAACAAATGTGTTGCCATCATTAATTTCTACTTCACTGCCATCACTGTATGTATATATAGTTTTAGCACTTCTTGATGATTTTGTCCAGTAAATTGGAACAGCATATCCATTAGTAATGTAATATCCATTACCACTTCCTGTAGTATCTAAGTCTTGTCTTCCTTCACTATCTAGTTGTGAGTTTCTTACCTGCTCTATAATGATATTCTTGTAATATAGTTGCTGACCAGATGATTTATCTATATGAGGTGTATTGTTCATAAATCTTAAATATACTTTTCTTTCGGCATCATACGTATAACTTCTTGTTTGATAATAAGAGTATGGTATTACTACTGAATTGGCTGTTAATAATCCATCTCTTGTGACAGGCACTTTTTCCTTTTCTCCAGTTTCTGGATTTATTTGTGTTGTGGTTGAAATGGGGTCACTTAAATTAACTTCATCGGTTGTATAGTTTAATAGTTTCCAATCAGTTGTTGTTGTGTTGTAATTTTTTTGTTCGGCGTAAGCATATAATTTTTCTGTAGAAGTAAATACATTGTGAGGTGCTGCTATAGACTTATCTCTCCAAAAAGGTGCTTCATCATATAAACCGTTAATATTATTAACCCCTAGTGATTTTATGTCATTTTGGGCATAGGTACTCCAACCATAATGTGCATAAATTGCATCACTTTCAAGAGCATAATCTAAAAAATAGTGTCTTGAACTACGGACTGGTCCTATCAAAGATACGTCTTTATCTTTAAATACAGCCATAATTCTGGTAAGTCCTCCCTCTACAATAATTTCATAATTAATATATGATTCTTGAAGTCCCGCATGTCGACCATTTCCTATATTATTATCAATCATTACTGCGATAGGTCTTTGATTGCTGTCTTCGTCTACTATTGTTAATTTTTTCTCTTCTACTTCTGGTTCTTTTTTCTGTTTTTTACTGGGTGTTTCTTTATTTATATATGTTACGTAAATATATCCTAACATTCCTAAAATAATAATTAAAAATATTATGCCAATAATTATATTCTTTCTCGTTATTTTTTTCTTTTTTCTCTCCATTCACAACACTCCTCTATGGACTTATTTTATCATACTTTTTCTGTTGTTTACGTTATTTACATTTTCAAAATATTTTTTTGCGACAACTTATGTCAAGCTCTTTGACTTTGCATTTTTACTCTTATATAATTTAATTGAGGTGATACTATGGCACAGGGAAATCCTGAAACTTTTCCGAAAGGAAATTCCAACTTGAATAAAACTATAAGAAATGTAGCGGTTGCTGGTGGGACTGCTGGATTTATTCTTGCTGGTGCACTTAGTGGTGTTCCAAGTCCATCTTTAGAACAAGAAGCAAAACAGAATGCAGATACTTTGCTACCTGATCACACAGTTGAAGTATCTATTGATGACATTAATGATTTAAACCTTATTTTTAATGATAATGATTGTGGTAATGCATTTTTCAGCGAGGTTTGTGAATCATTAAAAGATAAAGGACTACAATTTACAACCTCTAAGCAAAACGATAATTTGATATATGAAAATGCTACTGTTATTACTTTAGATCAGCAAATGATTGCTGGAGAAGGTGTTGCTTTTATTGGACCTTGCCAGGCAGGTACTGCTAATCATTCTGAGGCATTGCTAAAATCTATGCAGATGACATTTCATCAGAGAGGTTGGGATACTGATTCTTTAGCTGGTGTTATGCAATATGTCCCTTATAATGAAGAAGAGATTTATAATGCTGTTCCTTCTGATACAGAAAATGCTGTTTTACCAGACAGTGCGTATATTACAGTTTCTTTTGGAACAATGCCAGAAGGATTTGAAGTTGAAAAAGTGGCTGAAGATACTTTGCTTTCCTTAGCTAGATATCAACATTATTTAGAGTATGATAGTAAAAATGTTACTGTTGTTGAGAATCCAGAGGTTCCTAAACCAGTCAATGATAATCATTATTTCTTTAGTGATCAAATTAATTATGCTCCTTCTTTTAATTCACAATTAGTATTCGAAGTTAGTAAAGAAAATCATTATTCAAAATAATCCCTTAGGGGATTTTTTTATTGTACTTTTTACTAATTATGGTATAATATATCAATCTTGAGAGGAAGTGGTATCTTGAAAAGACTAATATTAGAATTTTTAGGTAGTTTTGGATATTTATTATTTGGATGTATTATTGAGCTATTTGTAATTCATTATCTATCAATTCCTATTTTTTCTTTAAAAGTTTTGATTATCGCTTTGGGATTTGCTACTTCTTTCGGTATTATTTATAGTTTGTGTAATTTATTTTATGATGTCGACATCAATCCTCTTTTTACTTTTACTTCATGGCTAAAGAATGACATTTCATTTTATAAAATGATTTCTACTATATTTATACAAATACTTGGCGCTGTAGAAGCTGGATTAGTTATTCTTTTATTCTTACCTAATCTTTTAGATAGTTTAGTTATTGGTGTTGGCAATCATCTTTTGTTTTCCTCTTCATTTAATACAATTATTTTAGTAGAATTCATAGCTTCTTTTGTTTTTACATTTAGCTATTTTGTTATCAAAAAGAAAATTCAGTCTAAAAAAATGTGGGGATTATTATTAGGAATACTTCTATTTTTATTACTATTTATTTCTATTTCGTTTACAGGTGGCAGTGTAAACCCTGCTCGTGGATTTATTTCTAATTTATTTGTCAACTTTGATACATTGTGTCAATTAAACTTTTATCTTTTCTCTTCTTTAGCAGGAGCTTTATTTTCAACTATTATTTATCATCTTCTATCTTATCATCACAATAACGTATCTTGACAACATTTTTTGTAAATTGACGTTCCTATTTATGTCGAATATTGTTTCATTTTTGTCTAATATGTGTATAATAAAGTAGCATTATTTAAGTTTATAATAATGCTTTTTTATTTTTCTTGGGCTAATATTTTTAAAGATAATTGACAAAGAATTTATTTTCACTTATAATTTAAAGTGTTCATCTAGTAATGAATGTATTTAAAATTTATAGGGGATTAGTTAAATGGTATAATAATGGTCTCCAAAACCACTGTTGGGAGTTCGATTCTCTCATCCCCTGCCATTTAGAAATTAAAGAGTCACAGCAAGTGACTCTTTTTCATTTTTCTAAATAGTAAATAATTTTCGTAAATAAAAAGTGGAATTTAATTACCACTTTTATTGTTGCTTTCTCTTATTAACATTTTAGGTTTATCGCCTGATTTTTCTATTGGTGCTTCTATTAAACCTGGAATTTGTTCAAGAGGAAGTTGATCTAAGTCTATTGCTTCTAACATTGGATTTATAGCTTGTTGTTCTTCTAATGTTGAAGTCTGACTAGGAATTCCACTTTTCTCTTTTTCTTTTTCATAACTTATTCCGTCTTCTAGTACTTTTTCTTGATTCTCTTCTTTTGCTTCTTCTTGTTCAACTGTTACAGATTTATTTTCTTCTTTTGCCTCTTTTGCTTTTTTGTAGTAGTCCTTTGCTGCCAGAGCCTGAACTCCTAATGTCCCTAAACATGCAGCATTAGCTAAAAGACTTATCGCTGGCATATTTACTGCTGCACTTAAATAACCTAAACCTATAGTAGGGAATAAACAAAATGTTTTAAATTTTCCCAGGAACGAACTCTTTGGTTTTCCATCATTCACATATGACTTTGAGTTAATATAAGCGATTGCTGCTTCTGCTCCAATATTCACTGCAAGCATTGGCATGCTTGGTAAGATAGCTAACGCTGGTACGATTGCGAATGCTTTATCCACGATTGGGTCTAGTATTCTACCGAACTCACTATAGCCATTTGTTGCCCTAGCAATTTTTCCATCAAAAAAATCCGTTGCTCCAAAAGCAGCAGTAGCAATAATAGCACCTGGGATATTTCCAGTTAAAAATAGTCCTGGAACTACAAAAGCTCCTACTAATCTAGATGCAGTTAGAAGATTAGGAATATAAGTATTTTTGTTTTTTAAACTTTCTTTAAATAGTTTTATTATATTTTTTTCAGACATATGGTCCCCCTCGTTTCTTATTATAACAAATCTTTCCTTTTTGGTAAATGTATGTTTATTACTTTTCATTTATAATAACTATTAAGATAGATATTTGAATTTTGATGTTTCTTCCCTGTTCACTATTGACAATCCTTAACACTGTTTTTTCTATTTTGATAGTCCTATTTTTTAATTTGGGATTACAATTAACTTGGAGGGATAATATGGAAGTTAAAAATATTAAAAAAGTAGCTTGTGTTGGAGCAGGTGTTATTGGCTATAGTTGGGCTTTATATTATTCATTGAAAAAACTATCTGTTACTGTCTATGATTTAACTGAAGATAAGATTGACCTTGCTAAAAACCGTATTCACGAAAGCTTAATTAATTTAGAAAAAAATAATGTTGTTCAAGAAAATGAAATTTCAGAGATTGAAAGTAGAATTACTTATACTACTTCTATGGAGGCAGCTGTTAAAGATGTTCAGTTTATCACTGAATCTGGTCCTGAAAATTATGAAGTAAAACAAAAGATGGCAGAAGAGATGGAAAAATATACTGCAGATGATACTATTATCGCTTCTTCTACTTCTGGATTACTAGTTAGTGAGATTGCTAAAAATGCAAAACATCCAGAAAGATTTATTGGGGCACATCCTTATAACCCACCTCATTTGATTCCACTTGTAGAACTTACTAAAGGAGATAAAACAGATGAGCATGTTTTAGAGGTTGCAAAAGAATTTTATCAATCTATCGATAAAGAACCTGTAGTTTTACAAAAAGAAGCATTAGGATTTATTTGTAATCGTATTCAGATGGCGGTTTATCGTGAAGTATGCAACTTGGTAATGAATGGAGTTTGTACTATCGAAGATGCTGATAAAGCTGTTACTTATGGTCCTGGTTTAAGATGGGCAATCATGGGTCCTAGTTTAGTCTTTGAATTAGGTGGTGGTGAAGGTCATATTGATGGACTTATGAAGCACTTAAATCCATCTATTAGCTTATGGCTTCATGATATGGCAGACTTTAAAGATTTTCCTGAAGAATTTCCAGAAATAGCTAGAAAAGGTGTAGAAGAGGCCATGAAGAATAGACCTGCAGAGATTGGAAATGACGATCAAAGTCTTGCAGAATATCGTGATAAAATGCTTATTGAATTATTAAAATTACATAATAAACTATAAAAAAATAAAACTACTAAATATTACAATTTTAGTAGTTTTTTTGTGGAATAATTTATTTTATTCTATGTGGAGTTTGGTTCTCTTTTATATAAAATGGATTTTTTCTTGAAAAAACTAGAGTTCGGTCATCACCTGTATCTCTTAATTCTTGTTCTAAATTACTATTTTCTATAAAACCACAATTGTGTGCCATATTAATCGATGAAGTATTCTCTTTATCAATTGACAAGTGTACATATTCACAGGCTTGATTACTTGCAAATATATTATTTGTTAGTGTATTTACTGTGTAACTTGCTATACCCTTCTTACGATACTTAGGAATTAAAGCTATATATATTTCTTTATCATTTAATTCATCATCAGGAGTCGTAGTTTTGTAGAATCCAGCAAAATCATCATCATAAAATATCAATGAAGAATCCCATTCTGAAAAGCTAACATATTCTGTGATTGATTTATCTTTTAGATAAGTTTCGAAATATTTTTCATATAAAGGAATATATGATTCGAATCTTATTTTATCTAATTCCATCTTATTTCCCACCTTTCATTTAACTATAGCATTATTTTTTATTTTACATTAATTATTAGTGTTTTTATCTATCTTATAGTAATTTAATAAGTATTATAGAAAAAATCCACAGAACATGTGGATTTTATAAGTTTATTCCATAGTATGCATCAACTAGTATTTTCTTTAATTCTGTTACTAATGGTAATCTTGGATTAGCAGTTGTACATTGATCTTCAAATGCATGGTTTGCTAGAGAATCTAACTTGTTCATATAAGTCTCTTCATCGATTCCATATTCTTTGAATGATTTTGGAATACCTAGTTTTTCATTCATTTCATTTACCATATCTATTAATTTTTCTACTCCATCTTCTGTATCTTTTACTTCTAACCCTATCTTTTTAGCAAAGTTTGCATATTTTTCATCTGCAATATAATACTCATATTTAGGGAAAGATACAAATTTTGTTGGTTTAGAAGCATTATATCTAATTACATATGGAAGAAGTATGGCATTGCATCTTCCGTGTGCTATATGGAATTCACCACCTAATTTGTGGGCTAGAGAGTGGTTCACTCCTAAAAAGGCATTGGTAAATGCCATACCTGCAATACAACTTGCATTGTGTACTTTTTCTCTTGCTTCTTTATCGTTCCCATTTTCATAGGCACGAAGTAAATATTTATGGATTAGTTCTCCTGCCTTTTCTGCAAGTCCGTCTGTATAATCACTTGCCATATTTGAAACATAAGCTTCTATAGCATGTGTTAAAACATCCATTCCAGTATCTGCTGTTAATACTTTTGGTAAAGTTAACACTAATTCTGGATCGATAATTGCAACATCTGGTGTTAGTTCATAATCTGCAAAAGGATACTTAACATTATTATTCTTGTCTGTAATTACTGCGAATGAAGTTACTTCACTACCCGTTCCAGATGTTGTAGGAATCGCAACAAATTTTGCTTTTAATCCGAGTTTTGGATATTTATAGGTTCTCTTTCTAATATCCAAGAATTTTAATTTTAATCCTTCCTTATCAACATCAGGGTGTTCGTAGAATAACCACATTCCTTTCGCAGCATCAATAGCACTACCTCCACCTAAAGCGATAATTACATCTGGAGTAAATTGTCCCATAGCTTCTACTCCGCGATCGATAGTATCAAATGACGGATCTGGTTCTACATCACTAAATATTTCAAAGTGAATATGATTAGCATTTTTCTCTAATTGATAAATTATTTTATCTACATAACCAAGTTTTACCATAGATTGATCTGTTACAATAAAAGCTTTGGTAATTTCTGGCATCTTTGATAAGTAACTAATAGATCCTGCTTCAAAATATATTTTTGGAGGGACTTTAAACCACTGCATATTTACTTGACGTTTAGCCACTCTTTTTAAATTTATTAAATTAACGCTCGATACATTGTCTGTTGTACTATTTCCTCCAAATGTTCCACATCCTAAGGTTAGAGATGGCATGTTGGTATTATAGATATCTCCAATAGCACCATGAGTAGATGGAGAATTTACAATAATTCTTCCTACTTTTAGTACATTAGAGAAATGATTTATTGTATCTTCATTTTCTGTATGAATTACCGCAGAGTGTCCTAATCCTCCAAACTCTACTAGTTTTTCACTTAATTCTACTCCTTCGTCCTCATTATTTACAATGTAATAAGTTAAAATTGGACTTAGTTTTTCTTTTGAGAACGGACAGTCTTTACCTACCCCCTGTTCTCTAACTACAATTACTTTTGTTTCTAGCGGAATTAAAAATCCTGCTTTATCAGCAATATCACAAGGGTCTTTTCCTACCACTTCTGAATTTAAATCATATCCATCGTCTTTTAAAGTAAACATATAGTTTTGTAGCATTTGTTTTTCTTCTTCATTAACAAAGTAGCATCCTGCTTCTTTCATTAATATTTCAAAATCTTTACTTATTTCTTTATCTACGATTACTGCTTGTTCACTTGCACAAATCATTCCGTTATCAAATGATTTCGACATTACTAAATCATTTACACTTGTTTTTAATTTTGCATCTTTATGAATATAGCAAGGTACGTTTCCTGGACCTACTCCCAGTGCTGGTTTTCCACAGGAATATGCACTCTTTACCATTCCTTTTCCACCAGTAGCAAGAATTAAACTAACGTCTGGATGATTCATCAATGTTTTTGTAGCATCGATAGAAGGTTTATCAATCCATAAAATACAATCCTTTGGAGCTCCTGCTTTGACTGCTGCTTCTAGTAAAATTTGAGCTGTTCTTACACTACAGTTTTGAGCTGATGGGTGAAAACCAAATACTATTACATTTCTAGTTTTAGCAGCAATTAATGATTTAAAGCAAGTTGTTGAAGTTGGATTTGTTACAGGAGTTACACCGGCAATAATACCGATTGGTTCTGCAATCTCCATATAACCTTCTTCTTCATTATCATTGATAATACCAACGGTCTTATTATGTTTAATACTGTGATATATATATTCTGAGGCAAAGATATTTTTTGTTATTTTGTCTTCATAAATCCCTCTTTTTGTTTCATCTACTGCCATTCTCGCTAGCATCATATGGTTTTCTTGAACTGCCATTGCCATCTGTTTTACAATACGATCTACATCTTCTTGCGTTAATTTACTATATTCTTCTTGGGCTATTTTTGCTCGTTCCATTAGATTTTCTATCATTTCCTGTGTTTCGTTCATAGCCACCCCTCCTATTTTATTCTATTTTATCACACTTTTACAATTTAGTTATACTTTTCTTTTGATTTTATAAAAAACAAACAGTTTATCTGTTTGTCTTATTGTTTGTAAAGAGAACTGTTCTAGATGTTGACTTTTTCTGTAATACTTTTATATTTTTTGCTCTTTTTACATTCAATTCTCGGTATTCTGCTCTAAATTCCACAAGATCCCCTAACTGGACACACTCTGCTGGCTCTGGCGTACTAAAATCAGAGATATGAAAATCAAACTCTTCTGATTTGTCATTGATTAATCCATGGCGTCCGTCAAAGCTTGTTATTTTTCCGGTCTTTTTCATTTTTTACCACCTCTATTACTGCTTAATGTAACATTTTCTGTAATTTCTTCCAACATATTCAATGAAGTGAGCTGTTCTTTTAATGTAGCAATTTCTTTGATTTGAGCTTCTTGTTCTGTTGGCAAAACTACTTCTTCTACGATTTTTCCTTTTTTTATCGCAATATACCAATCTTGTCCCATATATACATCATCATAATTTTCTTTATTTACTGGCTCAAAGTTTCGCTCTTTTTCTTCACGAATCTCACTATCTTCTGTTAAAAGGATATCTAAAGCTTTTAACCTGGTTAGATTCTCATTGGAAGCCTCATCTTTTCCTCTTACTGACTCTCTTTTTGTCTTATATATTACCGGCATAGGTATAGTGGAATCTATTTCTACATCTTCTGGATCTTTTGTACTAGCTATTAGATAAGCTATTTCATCTAAATCCGCATGAGGAAAAGGGTCTATTAAATAACTGTCTTCTATTATCGGAAAATAATCATCTAAAAATCTACCGTCGGGGCTAAGAAAGACATATTCTAATGTGTCTTTACTTTCTAATGATTGTTTTATCATTTGTTTCCCTATCCCTGATACAAATTTTGGTTGATATAAGGATTCTTCAATTCCTCTTATTCCTTGGATAGGTGCTAACACTACATAATTTCCTTTCCTAAAACAAATACTTCGTGCAATAAACTCATTTGTATTTTTATCTGTTATTATAATTACATCTGCATTGTGACCAGTTAATGCTTGGTAATATGCTTTTTCTCCTGCACCTCCGGGACCTATACAGCTAAAATTACATTTTTTCCCTATTAGTAATCTTTCCCTATCGGCATCATTTGCAGATTCATAATGATAATCTCCAAACTCTCCTTCTACTCTTGGAATAAATGTGTATTCTCTTGTTAGCATCCCTTCATAAACATTTAGATAATCTAATGGATTTTTACTTGTTTGCTTATCTGAAAATCTGATTTGTTCTACTATATTCTTTCCTAAAACACTTATAGTTATATCATCTGCACTGTTGTAAGCTTCTGCTATTGTCAAAAAGTCGAAAAAATGTGATAGTGCAGAGTTTAATGTGATATTTTGGGTTAATGACTCTTTTCTCATATGATTCAATACCATAGGATAATTTCGTAGAAGCACTATCATTTCTTCTGTATTAAAGCCATCTATATGTCCTACTAGAGGTAACAGTTCCAATATCTCTTTCGGAATCTCTTTATTGAACAAAATATCTTGTGCTTCTTCTTCAGATATAGTTGTTATGATATTAATTACATTTTCATAAGCATCTCTCATCGTTCCAATTTTAAAATTGTTATAATGATAACCCAAATCCAACTTAGGAAGTTCTTGTTCTGTTACTGAGACATTATTTAGAAACTGTGTTTTTATCAGAGTATATTTATTTAAAATTATTGTTCTTACTTCATCGCTGATATCAGGTAGAATTGTTGCTAAGGTATCTTCTGTTAATCTGCCAATGATAAATTGTTCATTTATTCTATTTAATTGTTCTTTTGTTAAACAGAATCCTTCTTTCCTTATTTTTCTTACTTTATTAATGTCATCATCGTAGTTTTCTATTAATTGTTTCAGTTTATCTTCTGTTGTGCCTAATTCTTGATAATTTCTTTCTGCTAATAAAGAATCTATTTTCTTTAACTTTGCTCCAACTCTTCTTCCGTTTTCCTTTTTAGTGGTATATGGTAGCTTTCTTGTCAGTTTCTCAATCATTCCTGTTTTTGACTTTTTGATATATGTTTCTTCTTGCTTGTTTAATATTTGATTATAAAAAGTAGTGGTCAATTCTCTAGGAAGAACGCCATTGCTATGGTAATAGACATACAAACTTTTTATTTTTTCTAGGCAAATATCATTGTAGTTTTTATCCCTTATTTTCTGACTAAGGATATTAGATATTTTCTTCAAATAATACTCTTGGTTATATTCATCGATTTTTTCAAACTCTTTTAATATATACTCATTTATTTGATTTAGACTTCTGAAGCGAAAATATCTCTTATCTCTGATGAACCTTTGCTTTGCTACTCCATCCATTATCTTATCTAAACGATAATATAATCGTTCTTGGTTATTTTCATCATCTTCGTCGAAGTGATAACTCAAAACTTCTGCTAATCTAGCTGCTGTTTTAGCTTTTATTTTAGCAGAAGAAAAACAAGGCAGATTCTCTATGTCTTTAAACCTTCCATTTTTTATTAGTTCTACCATTATCTCTTTTTCTGTTAACGTTATATTTTCCATATATTTTTCCTCTTTTTACTGATATTTTTATTTTATCATATTTTTTGTTATTTCAAAGAAAGTTCTATTGATGTATAATACAAGATGAGGTGGTACTATGAAAATATGTCCTGTTTGCCATACAGAAAATGAAGAAGATGCTCTTTATTGTAAAAAGTGTGCTCATCCACTTTTGGAGGAAGAAAAAAATAAAGATAAAAATAAGCAGAGTAAGGAAAAAGTAAAAAAACAGAAAAAGGTTAAAACTAAAACTAAGTATAAAACTAAAGTGCAGAAGGAAAAGGCACCTAAAGATAAGCAGAAATCTAGTTTCTTTTCTAAGTTTTTAGTATTTATTTTATTACTTATCGTAATTGCTTTGGCTGGTGCTCTTGGTGTATTTGCTTATCATTATTATCAAGAAAATAATATCGAAGTGCCAAATGTTGTTGGGTATTCTTATGAAGAGGCAACGGCTATTTTAAGTGAGGCAAAATTAAGTTATCAACAAAAGACAGAATTTACTACTGATGAAGAAGAAGTTGGCAGTGTTATTAAGCAAAGTAAGCGTGCTGGTAGTAAAACTCATGAAAATGCAGTTATCACATTAACTGTTGGTGTCTTAGATACTCGTGTTAAAGTTCCAGATGTTCGTGGTCTAACTTTGGAAGAAGCAGCTGATACTTTAAATCAAGTTGGTATTTTTTATCAAGTTGTCTATGAAGAATCTGATGAAGATACAAATATTGTTCTAGATCAAAGCGTTCGTGCTGGAAAAGTAATTGATAATACAGAAAGTATAACTTTAACTGTATCTGTTTCTAATAATCAAAGTGAATCATCATCTCCTATTGTTGACGATGATTCTGATTCTACTACCGATGATACAAATACAGACGATGAAGTTAGTGATAAATTAAATTAGAGTTAATGGATGGGTGTGTTTATGAAAAATATTATTTTTGATGTAGACCGAACATTAGTAGATAGTTACGGTCCTGAGCTTTCAACTTTAAATGAAGCACTTTACCTTGCTACAGGGAAACGTTATAGTGATGAAGTTATGAACCAATTAACAGTTCTTACTACAGATGAGTTTTTTCAATCGCTTGGTATTCATGATTGTGAGACTTTAAAGAAAGTTAATCATTATTGGGGAGAATTATTGAAAAAACAACCTGTCGTTATGTTTCCTGATATTCCTGAAATGATTACATTTTTGTCTGAACAAAATAAATTTTTAGGAATTGTTACTTCTAGGACTTATGAAGAATTGGAAGAAATTAGTGATCTTATGAAGATTTTACCTATTTTTAGTAGTGTTATTACTTCTGATTTAGTAAAGCAGCCCAAGCCCAATCCTGAATCTATCCTTACTATTTTGGAAAGATTTCAGTTAGATCCTAAAGAGACTGTATATGTTGGTGATAGCAAGGTTGATATGCTTGCAGCAAAATCTGCTGGTGTTTTATTTGCCTATGCTAGTTGGGATAATTATGATGATACTATTACTTATGATTTCTTATTAAGTGCTCCTGGCGATTTAAAAAATTTAGTTTCTTTTTCTAAATGATTAATTATATATTCTAGCTCTTCTATAAAAATAGAAGGGCTTTTTTGTGGAACTAATAAAAATACTTTGTTCTTCGTTCTAGTTAACGCAACATAGAACAATCTTCTTTCTTCACTATAAGGATATGTATCTTTTGTTTTTGTTACTAAGCGAGTAATTCTTTCATCTTTTATTTTACTTGGAAATCCGGTTGTTTTATTTTCAAGATTAATGATAATTACGTTGTCACTCTCTAACCCTTTTGATTTATGAACTGTCATATATGTAATGTCTAAATATTCAAATCCTTTTACTACAATCTTTTTTTGACTATTTATTTTTATAGTTTCACTAATTAACAAATAAATATCTTTATTATTTCTTCCTAATATTAATATTTTCTGGTCTTTATTTTTCGATAGTTCTTTTATTAATTCTAGAAAAATTTTTCTAATATCTATATACTTTAAAATTTTAATTGGCTTTTTTAGATGTTTATCTGAAGATAATTCCTTTTCTATCTGATTTTTATTTTTCATGATAAATCTTCCAGCTATTTTTATTAATTCATTACTATTACGATAAGTCTTCTCTAACTTTCTTATTTTAGCATTAGGAAAATAATTTGGAAAGTTTAAAAACAGTGAAACATCGCATCCTGTAAATTTATAGATTGATTGAAAGTCATCTCCTACTACCATTAATCTTGCATTAATTTTATTAATCATTTCTTTTATTAGTAAAAATCTAATTTGTGATGTATCTTGATACTCATCGATAATAATATATTTTATAGGCCATGTTAGTTTTTCTTCTTTTACTAGTTTCGTTGCGAGTATAATCATATCATCAAAGTCAATTTCTTTATTTTCTGTTAAATATCTATTGTACTTTAAATAAATATTTAAAATTATTGTCAAAAGTGCTTTTTCTTTTTTGTATGTAGTATAGAATATGGTTCTTTTTATTTTAGATAAAAAAACTAAGAAATCCTTTAACTCATAATTATTACATTTCATTAACTTAATAAATGTACTGCATACTTTTTTTAGACTTTCTAATTCTTCTTTTTGATCTTCTATTATAGTTTTATATTCTTGTTTTACATTTGCCAGATTCTTTTTAAAATATTTACATACTAACTTCATTAAATACTTTGAGTTATATATATCCATGTAAAAAAACTCATTAATTATATCTTCTAGCAAATCTTCTTCCGCAATCTCATATGAAGCTTTTAACTTTTTAATTATCTCTAGTGACAATTTATGAAATGTATAAGTTGGTACGTTTAAATTTAAATTTTTTTTTATCTTTTCTTTCAGACTATCTGCTGATGCTTTGGTAAAGGAGATGCATAATAATTCCTCTTCTTTTAACCCTTTTTGGTTTACTAAGTAATTTATTTTGCCTAATATTGTTAATGTTTTGCCACTTCCTGCACCTGCAGTTACTAATAAGTATTTACTATCATCTTTAGCAATATTAGTTTGATTATCATCTAAAATATATTTTCCAATGTGCATAAACTTTATTTTAGTTCTTTTTTTATTTTTGGCAAATTGGTGTTTTTTTCTTTTTACTTTATATTTTTATTACTTTGTTTCATTTACAACCTACATTTCTTTTTTTATAATAATTTTAGGGTGAGTTTATGGAAATTACTATTTCTATTCAATCTATTCAAGATTTGAAAAAGCTTGAGCGAAGACTTTTTATTTATCGCTCCTTTTTCTGTCGTTTTATTCACTTTTCTAATAAGAACTCTCTTATTCCAATTGATACTATTATCTCTTCTTTAAATATTAAAAAGAGAAAACAACGTGTTACCTATATTTATGATACTTTATGTAAGCAAGTTGATACTTATTATCAAGATAAAAACATTTGTCGTTTTGAACATGATAGATGCATTGTTCAACGTAGAAAAATGAAATATAAAAATGGTTGCTGTAGAATGTGTAAATATTCTAGTCCTACTGGTTGTACTACTAGTAACTTTACTTGTAAGATGTTTTATTGTGTTGGGGCCGCCAGAGGATACACTACATTACAAGAAAAGGATTTACCGCTTTTAAAATGTCTTAGTATTAGGCAAAGATTTTTATTACGTCATGATTTTTTCTCTTCCCGAGAAGATGTTATTAACGATTTATGGTGGGAAAGTGTTTTTATTAATTTGTTTAGAATCTATCCACGTTTTATATCTAATATCATATTAAAAAAGAGATGATAATCATCTCTTTTCTTTAGCAATTTTTAATGCTCTCATAGAATTTAGTATGGCTATCACTGATACACCTACATCGGCAAATACTGCTTCCATCATGTTAGCTACTCCTAAAGCTCCAAGAAGTAAGAAGAAAATTTTAATACCTATCGCAAAGTAAATATTTTGTTTTACAATACGAATTGTTCTTTGTGATAAATTAATAGCTGTACTTATTTTAGAAATATCGTCATCCATGATTACTACATCTGCCGCTTCAATTGCAGCATCACTTCCTAAGGCTCCCATGGCGATACCAATATCCGCTCTTGTTAGTACGGGAGCATCATTAATTCCATCTCCTACAAAAGCAACCTTTTCTTTTTCATTTTGCTCTTTTAAAATCATTTCTAATTTATCTACTTTATCTTTAGGAAGCAACTCAGAATATGCCTTGTCTAGACCTAAAGTACTGGCTATACTCTCAGCAATTTCTTTTTTATCTCCTGTAAGCATAACTAACTTTTTTATATGATTTTTTTCTTTTAAATTTGAAATTACCTCTTTAGCATTTTCTTTTACTTTGTCAGAGATAACAATATATCCTAAAAACTCATTTTCTACTGCTATATAAACAATTGTTCCCAGCTCTAATGCTTTTTTATATTTTATTTTATGGTCTTGCATTAATTTTTCATTTCCTACATATACTTTTTTGTTATCTATCTTTGCACTTATTCCTAGGCCCGCTAATTCTTTTATATCTTTTATTCTAGATTTATTAAGTTCACGTTTATATTTTTCTCTGATTGCTAAAGCAATAGGATGTGATGAATAAGCCTCTGCTAAAGCAGCTATTTCTAGCATTTGATTCTTATTTTTAGAAACTACTTCTACTACTTGGAATTTTCCTTCTGTTAACGTACCTGTCTTATCAAACACTACTACTTTGGTGTTCGATAGTGTCTCCAAATAATTACTTCCTTTAATTAATATTCCTTGGCGTGATGCTCCGCCAATTCCACCAAAAAATCCTAGTGGTACTGATATTACTAATGCACAAGGACAAGAAATCACTAAAAATGTCATTGCTCTTTTTACGCACTCTAAAACTGTTAAGTCTTTTATAAATAATGGGGGAATGAATGCTAAACATAGTGCTAATATTACTACAATTGGAGTATAGTATTTGGCAAATTTTGTAATAAAGTTTTCGGCACGTGCTTTTTTATTACTGGCATTTTCTACTAAATCTAGAATTTTTGAAGCCGTAGACTCTTCGAACTCCTTAGTTACTTTGATTGTTAAGATACCATTCTTATTAATACACCCACTTAATACAACATCCTCTTTATGTACTTTTCTTGGGACTGATTCTCCTGTTAATGCACTCGTATCTAGCATTGACTCTCCATCTTCTACTATTCCATCTAGCGGTATTTTTTCTCCGGGTTTTACTATTATTTTATCTCCTACAGATATTTCTTCCGGATCTACTTTTACCAATTTTCCATTCTGTTCAATATTGGCGTAATCTGGCCTAATATCCATTAACTCTGTAATTGATTTTCTTGACTTGCCAACGGCGTAAGACTGAAATAATTCTCCAATTTGATATAGTAGCATTACTAACACTGCCTCTAGATATTCCCCTGTCGCAAAGGCTCCTATTGTTGCTAAACTCATCAAAAAATTTTCATCAAATACTTGCCCAGAGAAAATGTTTTTTATTGCTTTTAATACTACTTGATATCCGACAATTAAGTATGCAACTATATATAATATTAACTTTACTACGTCTATTACCGGTAATACTCTAATTAATATTAAAAGTATTATAGTTATAATAATTTTTACTAGTTCTTTTTTCTCTTTTTTTGTCATATTCTCACCTATTTATCTAGTATGGTACAATCTGGTTCTATTTTTTTACATACTTTTTTTATTTCCGTCATAATTGTATCATAGTTTTGATCAGTTACTTCTACTTTCATCTTTTGAGTCATAAAATTGACAGAGACACTTTCTACACCTTCAATTTTTTGGATAGCTTCTTCCATTTTTGAAGCACAAGCTGCACAATCTAAATTTTCTAATTTAAAAACTTTTTTCATAATATCCTCTCTTTCATTTGAATAATTATTCAATTGTTACTATTATTATATTTGAATATACATTCAAATGTCAACGTTTTTTTAATTGTTTGATTAATTTTTTTTCTTGACTTATAATAAATTTGAGGTGATATTCTTGGAAAATAATGCAGATATAACAATCCATGATGTAAATTTAGTAAATGAAATCAAACAAAAATTAGATTCTTATAATACTATTACCGATTTATCTGACTTTTTTAAGATTATGGGAGATAGCACAAGACTTCAACTATTAATGGTGTTGGAATATGGAGAACTTTGTGTTAGTGATTTGGCTTATTTACTTAATATGTCCATTTCAGCTGTTTCTCATCAGTTAAAGTCCTTGCGAAATGCTAAATTGGTAAAAATTAGAAGAGATGGAAAAAATATTTATTATTCTTTAGATGATGACCATATTAAATCTATCTTAGAAGTATCTTTGGAACACATTTTAGAACGCTAAAATTATTAGGAGGTAATTTATGATTATTAAATCTAGTGCAATTGATCGCTTGTTGCAGCAAAATCCAAACTTAGGAGAAAGACGTTTTGGGCTTCCAGAAGTCGGAGGTAGATACGATGGAGATTCTTTTAATCCAACTGTTCAAGAAATAGCAGATGCTATTGAATATTATGGATTCGAAGTTAGGGATGATGATATCACTACGATTCCTGATATTGATTTGGGTAGTGGTAATCCTACTAAATACCCACCTTTTCCTATGGCTATCGATGAAATGAAAAAAGCTCTTGACTCTTATATGTATAAATATCCATACACTGAAGGGTCTGATGAAATTAGAAAAGTATTACTTGATTATGTAGAAAAAGAGGGATTTGTTAACACTACTCCTTATAATTATCCAGATATTGATGATAAAGGCTTAAGTGTTCATAATATTACTTTTTTGCCATCTACTTCTATTGCTTTTAATATGGTAGTTAGTATTATTTCTAAACCTGGAGATGTTGTTTTGGTTACAGGCCCTAATTATGGGTTATTTACTATACGTGCTGAGCGTGCTGGTGCTGAAGTAGAAATTTTGCCTTTATCTAAAGAAGACCACTTTCTTGTAAATCCGGAAAAGCTGGCAAATAAAATTGATGAAATTAACGAAAGTTTACAAAAAGTTTATAACCGTCGTAAAGGTTATATTCCTAGAGTTGTAGCTTTTGTCAATGCAAATCCTAATAACCCTACTGGTAAAGTCATGGGAGAAAAGAATGCTAGTTTATTAAAAGAAATTGGGGAAGTTTGTTTAAAGCGCGGAGTGTTTATTATCGATGACTTGGTATATCGAGATTTGACTTTTGATGCAGATAATCTCGCTAAACCTATTGCTACTATTCCTGGAATGTTCAGAAATACAATTTCTTTGTTCGGACTTTCTAAAAGCTACGGTATGGCAAGTCTTAGGGCCGGCTTTGTAGTTGCCGACGAAGTGATTATTCGAGAACTAATTAATCGTATCTTCCAAGGTATGGATTCTGCTCCTGATATTGTTGGACGAGCTCTTGCTGGTGCTTTTAATGTGCGTCCTGAGCGCGATGCTATTTATCAAGACTATTTTTCTAAATTAAGAATAATTTATCAGAAGAAGTACCAGTTATTAAAGGCTTTAGTAGAAGGAATTGATTCCATTAAAGATATTTCTGCGAAGAAGAAAATCCAAGAAAAAATTAGTAATCAAATTAGTGATCCAGTGTTGTTAGAGCAAGCTTTAGAAGGACTTCCTTATACAAAGTTTCCTGATAATTTAGAACCTGAATCTGGATTTTTTGCCATTTTAGATTTTACAAAAGTTCGTGGTATGAAATATAAGAATATGATTATTAATACTGAGCGAGATTTACTTACTTTCTTTTACCGAACTTATCGTACTCGTTTCTTAGTGGGTCAATCTATTAGTTGGCCGTATCCAAATGAATTAGTTGGTAGGGTTACTTTTGCTATTGAAGATAATTTAATTATCTCTGCACTTTCTCAAATGAATCAGTCGCTTCATTTATTAGAGCCTGGCGAAGATTACATTATCCGTAAAAACTTAGAGAAAGATCAAGAACAGATGGCTCATATTAAAATCGATGGATGGAGAACTGCCTACGACAAAATAGTGGCTTCTAAATATTTAAACTCTCTCGACTATGACTCTCAAACACAAAGATATTTAAGTAGTTTTGATGAATATAAAGATTTGGTGTTTGTTGCGGTACGAGGAGATGAAGTTTTAGGGTACTCTTGTTTTATGCCAGAAGATAAAGATAAAAAATACGATTCTGAACTTGTTAGTTTATACGTAAAGAAAAAAGAAGCCGGAAGAGGAATCGGCTCTAATTTGTTAATTTCTACGGCTAAAGAACTCTATTCTCTAGGCAAGCACAATATGATTGTTTGGTGTTTTTCTGATAATAAGAGTGCTATATCTTTTTACGAAGGATTGGGTGGACTAAAAGTAGAAGAAAAAATGGCAAAGGTTGGCGATGAAGCTTATTTAGAATACGGTTTTTATTTCGACTTAGAAAAGATTTCTTTGGAAAATTAATTATTATTTTTAGACAGAAAAATTATATAAAACTTTACTTTTTTCTTCTATTACAGTATATTAAAAGTAGAAAGGAGTATTGACGTGAAGAAATTAAAAATATTGGGTATAACTTTTGCTTTTGCTTCTTGTTTCTTTTTAGCAGGATGTGGTAGTGAAAAAGTACTTACTTGTACTACAAATCAAAAGCAATCTGGGTTAAGTATGGATCAAACAGTTGAAGTTACTTTCAACGGTGATAAGGTTTCTAATCTTAAGCTTATTGTAGCGAGTGAAGCAACTAATGATACAATTAAAAACAACTGGGATCTTTTTACTGACTCATTAGCTGAACAATTTCCTGATTCTAATAAAGAAGGAATTGAGTTGACTAAAGATAACAATGAAAGTGACCATATTTATACAATAACAATTGATGTTGATGTAGCAAAAGCTAAAGATGATGATTTAGCTGATTATAATTTAGATGGTCTTGCTGATGCTGAAGGCACTTATGATAGTGTTAAAGAACAAGCTGAAAAAAGTGGTTTTACTTGTGAGTAATAACCACTTTTTCTTGTTATAAATATTCATCTGAAGAAACTACCTGAATTCCATTTTTTCTTAACAGTTCTGCTGTGACTCCGTCTCTCTTTACTAAGGAAGCGGTGAATTTTTGATCATAAATTTCATTCACTCCACAAGAAGGGCTTATATCACGCTTCTTTTTTTATTGCATAAAGAATAATCTCTGTTGGAAACAATTCTGTTCCATAACATCGAAGATAGAATTCATAATTACTATTCATATCATCTATCATCCTAGGAATTTTCCATAAATCTTCATAGTTATGATAAACTGAAATCAATAGCTTGGGTGTCTCCATTTTTATATGATTACTGCAGCCAAGTAAGGCTTTGGTTTCTCCACCTTCGATATCCATTTTTATCATAGAAACTTGTTCCTCTATATCATTATCAATACTTATTCCTTCTAGTATTTCTTCTCCTTCTTCAGATATCTGGTTTGCCGATGCTCCTTCTTCATTTATATGCATGTATACTTTTTTAGGGAAGTCTACTACTGCTTTTTTTCTAATTTCAATATTTGGGTAATATCTTGTATTGTTTCTTATTAATTCTATACTTTCTGGAGTTATTTCATAAGCATAAATTTTTTTATAATTGTCTATACCATAATTTTTGATATACGTAAGTATACTATCGCCTGTATATGCCCCGATATCTACTATTACTTCTTCACTTGTTGGTTTTATAATATCTAAATCCCAGTATTGATCATAGTTCCTTTCTAAAGATATACTAGTTTCTCTTGTATCAAAATAATACCAATTGTTTAATATTGCAAAAAGTAATTTTTTAGAACGATAATCTGTTAATTTGTTATACAACCAAACATAGTCTTCTATATGTTCCTTTAGGGAAGTTGCTCTCAAATATAAAGATTCATACTCTCCTCTATATTCTTCTAATTTTCCCCAGTAAGCAAAAGTTTTAAAATAATTTTCTAATGCCGTTTTTACTTCTATTGGACTCATTGTATATGTTTCTTTTATTTGATTGTAAATTTCCTCTTTAGACTTTCTTGTTATTTCTACTACTAATTCTTGAAATTTTTTATCTATTCTATTCATAAATTCTCCTTTTAAATTGTTTTGTTTCGTTTCGTTGCTAGTTTCCGTAACCAATCCACTGGTATTACGGTTGAAGCTAACAAAATTGTAATTATTAATTCTTTTGATGATAGACCATATGCTCTAAATAAATTTCCACCATAGTATATTAAATAAAGCTGTACTAGAATAATAAATAAAATAATTAAGATAAATACTTTATTTTTGTTTAAGTCTGCTAGTAAATTTAATCGTGGTGTTCTAGCATTAAAGCAGTTAAATATTCCCATAAATATAAATAATGCAAAAAATGCTGTCATGATGTATTTATTTGAAGGGTCAGTTCTATATAACATTCTTATTGTTGGACTTTTCAAAAAGAAAAGACAAAGTAGTGCCGAATAAATCCCTGTAAAAACTATTTCACTATACATATAAGAATTCATTATTTTTTCATTTTTAGCCTTTGGGGTTTCTTGCATATATGATTTCAATGGTGGTTCGTAAGAAAAGGCAATACCTGCTAAAGTATCCATAATCATGTTAATCCATAGCATTTGAATGACTGTTACAGGGGTTTCTATTCCTATAAACGGCCCAACGATAGATAAACTTACTGCACATAAATTAATTGTTAACTGAAAAATAATGAACTTTCTAATACTTTTAAATATTGTACGGCCATAAGAAATAGCATTTGCTATGGATAAAAAATTATTATCTAATATAACAATGTCACTTGCTTCTTTTGCAACCTCTGTTCCGCTTCCCATCGCAAAGCCAACATCAGCTTTTTTTAATGCAGGAGCATCATTTACTCCATCGCCGGTCATTCCGACTACTAAATTTTTTTCTTCGGCTAAACGTACCAATCTACTCTTATCCTGTGGCATACTTCTAGCCACTACCTTTAATCTAGGTAAAATTTCTTTCACTTTATCATCTGAAAGTTCTTTTAGCTCATCACTCGTTAAAATAATATCTTCCTTATCGCTTATTAACCCAATTTCTTTGCTTATATTTGTCGCTGTATCTTTATTATCACCTGTAATCATTACTGTTTGAATACCGGATTTATGGACCAGTTCAATTCCTTCTTTGGCTTCTTCTCTGACTTCGTCCTTTATATACATGAGGCCAATTAGTGTTAGTCTTTCTAGTCTTTCAGGTATGTAATTATCATTATAGGCAAGTAAAATTGCTCGTATTCCTTGTTCTGTTTTTTTCTTTATTTCGTATGCTATTTTCTCTTTATTAGATATTATTTCCTTTTGACCATTTTCTTTTATATAAGTTTTACATAAGGGTAGAAGCTTTTCGGGGGCACCTTTAATATAATTAACTTTTTTACCTATGTCTATTACCGTTCCTGAAAACTTGTTTTTGCTATCGAAGGGAATGATTTTAATTTTTTTATATTTTTTATTATTATCAGATTTTATAAATTCTAATACTGCTCTATCTGTAATGTTTCCTCCGATAGGTACATGATTATCATCAAAATTACTACTATTATTATATAAACAATTATTTTTTACATGTTCGTGGAGAAATTTATGTTTTAGCAATTCTTTTTCTGTTTTATATTCTGTTCCATTTCCATCTATAAAACTAATTACTTCTAATTTTCCTTTTGTTAATGTTCCCGTTTTGTCAGTAAACAAAATGTTTAGACTTCCAGCGGTTTCAATTCCTACCATTTTTCTTACTAAAACATGGTTCTTTAGCATTCTTTTCATATTTGAAGAAAGTACTAAAGTAATCATCATGGGTAGCCCTTCTGGAACCGCTACTACTATAATTGTTACACTTAGTGTTAATGCATAAATTAATATATTCATCATTTTGGGAAAATTTGTTATAGTATCCATAATTTGTTCCAAATTAAAAGAATTGGCTATGACTATTTCTGTAAATAGATAAGAAAGGGCTACTAATACCGCACTTATATATCCTATTTTACTAATAAACTTCGCTAATTCTCTTAATCTAATTTTTAAAGGGCTATCTCCTGCTGTCTCTTGAAGTTCTTGACTCATTTTCCCATAGAAGGTTTGATTGCCTACTTCTGTTACTTCCATATATGCTTCTTCTGCATATATTACTGTTCCTCTAAACAGTTTGTCTCCAATTGTTTTTTCTGTTTCTTTTGCTTCTCCATTCATACTTGATTCATCTACTAGTACTGAACCTTCTCTTATAATACCATCTGCAGGAATTTTATCTCCGGTTTGTAGTAAAACTAAATCTTTTACTACAATATCATCCATTGGTATTTCTTTTACACTACCATCTCTTTTTACTTTGCATTTTAATTTAGAAGATTCTTGCTGGAGTTTCTTAAATGCTTCTTCACTGCCATATTCAGAAATAGTTGAAATTAAAGAAGCTATCATAATAGCAATCACAATTCCTAATGTTTCAAACCAATCAAATTCATGAAACAGAAACATTGTTTTTATTCCTAAGGCAATTAGTAATATTTTAATAATTGGATCTCCTAATGACTCTAAAAATAATTTTCCTATTCCTTTTTGTTTTGTTTTAGTGATCTCATTACTACCATATTCTTTTCTTTGTTCGATTACTTCTTTATTCGTTAGTCCATTTAACATAAAAGCCTCCTAACAAAGTGTATGTTATGAGGTTTTTATTTATGCTTTACTTTTTTACTAACTGGATTGGTTGATAGGAAAAAGCATCTTTCTTTGCATAGGTATGTATTGTTTCTACTGAATCATCACCTATTAGCCTTTCTTCAAATTCTTTAAAGTTAGCATTTTTTAAATTTTCGTTTAATGCTTCTAAGCCATGGCAATCAAGTCCTTTGTACAGAACCATTCTGGCCTGCAGATAACCAATTACATATTTATATGCATCTAAGGCTAGTTCTTTTGAATTCAATATATGTTCTAAATTTAGATTTATATTTTGTTGAGATACGCCAACCAGTTCTGGAAGATTTCTATATGTTTCTTCAGCAATTGTATTCTTTTCTTTTTTATCTAAGTATAATGGTAATACCAATTTTAATAGATGTAAGTTATTGTTATAATAACTTCTTCTTTTTTGATTTACAATATTTAAGTCATAATCGCTATAACCTTTTGTTTTTAGAAATTCTAAAAACATAAGTTCCGCTATAATAGAAACTGTTTCTGTTAGTGCCGCTCTTACAACATATATGTTTAAATTCAAAGTATGAAAATATTCATGAACTAAATCGTAGGCCATTGTGATAGTGTCTGTTTTTTCAATATTTATATCATATTCTAGGGATTTAACGTCCCATTTCATAATACTTTTTTCTTCTGGATTAAAGATTATCTTCCCATTTGAATAATCTTTTAATAAATTATCTTTATATCTTGGGTTACATTTTTCTAAGAATTCTGCCACTAATGCAATAGCTTGTTCTTCAGTTACTCTCGCTAACGGTCCTTGGACTAATCCTTTAGAAGTCGGATATTCTGCATCTTTTAGCATCTCATAAATGATTCTCATCTCCTTATACAAGAAGGGGTCTGTTTGTTTTATTTTTTTTAGATTCTGTTGTACTTTTTCTTCCAATTGTGTATAAAAATTTTTTTCCATATGCATTTTTCCTTTATTGTTGATGTTTATTATAACATTTTACCATCAAATTTCAATATCTTTATGCTATTATAGTAAGCGAGGTGTTTTTATGAATGAATTGGAATCATGCACTTTATGTCCTAGAAATTGTAAAATTAACCGTTATCATACTACCGGTGTATGTGGAGCGGGGGAAAAGATGAAAGTTGCTCATTATGGGTTGCACATGTGGGAAGAGCCCATTATTTCAGGGGAAACGGGTAGTGGTACTATTTTTTTCTCCTATTGCAATTTAAAATGTATCTTTTGTCAGAATTATAAGATTAGTACCGGAGGTTATGGCAAGGAGATATCTGAAGAGCGATTCCAAGAATTATGTTTAGATTTGCAAAAACAAGGGGCCAATAATATTAATTTAGTCACTCCCACTCATTATGTTCCTCAAATCGTATCTTCAATTCAAAAAATCAAAGGTAAAGAGTTGAAAATTCCTATTGTTTATAATACAAGTAGCTATGAAAATGTTTCCACTATTCGTATGTTAGATGGTATCGTTGATGTCTATTTGGCGGATTTAAAATATTTTGATGATACTCTAGCTTGCCAGTACTCTCATGTTAAAGATTATTTTCATTATGCAACTTTGGCTATTGATGAAATGATAAAGCAAGTTGGACAATTTGTTATAAAAGATGACTTGATGGTTCGTGGGGTTATTGTTCGTATTCTTATCCTACCCGGTCATGGTGATGATGCTAAGAAGCTAGTACAGTATTTATATAATACTTATAAAGATGCTATTATTATTAGTTTAATGAATCAGTATACTCCATTGAAACACTTTGTGCAGTTTCCAAATCTTAACTCTAAAGTTAGTGATGAAGAATATCAGGATGTTATTGATTTTGCTTTGAATTTGGGTGTAGAATATGCATTTATACAGGAAGGTGAAACACAAAGTGAAAGTTTTATACCAAACTTTAATTGTTCTGATATATAATATAGATAGGAGGAAGTTATGAAAAATTATAGAATTAATCCAGACAAAAAATATGTTTCAGCGATTATAGAAGGTTTAGAAAAGAAAAATGGGCATTGCCCATGTAGAGTTAATGTTGATGATACTACCTTGTGTCCTTGTGATGAATTTATTAGCGATGGTATTTGTAAGTGTAAGTTATATATTCCTATGGAAGAAGCTGAAGAAAAATTAAGAAAACTAGCAGAAAAAGAAGATAAATAGATTTGTGAAAATCTGATGAAATTTCTTCTTTTTTTATTAGTAATTACTGTTTTTCATAGTGTAATTTATAAAATTATGCTATAGTTATAGAGGAGGTAAAGTAAGATGAAAAAACTAAAATTTTTATTTGTTATGCTAATTGGAATTTTATTAGTACCATGTACTGTTTTAGCAGAGGAGAAAGATCCTGTTAATGTGTATTTCTTCTATGGAAATGGATGTCCACATTGTGCTGAAGCTGAAGAGTTCTTTGATAGTATTGAAGATGAATTAGGTGACAAATTTGATATTGTTTCTTACGAAACTTGGTATGATACTGATAATGTTGACTTAATGAATGAGGTTGCAGATATTAGAAAAGAAGAACCTCAGGGTGTACCTTACATTATCATTGGTAATCAATCATGGGATGGATATACATCTTCTTATGACGATGAAATTATTGATAAAATTCAATCAGAATATGAAAAAGATACTGATAGTCGTTATGATGTTATGACTTATGTTGAGTCTGTAAATGGAAAAAAAGAAGATAATTACGCATCTGACATTGCTGTTGTGATTGCTATAGTTTTGGTAGTAGCAGGTATAGGATTCGGTATTTGGTATGCTAGAAGAAAAGCTAATTAAAAATAGATAATCTTGTTATCTATTTTTTATTTTGTGATATACTTTTTTTAGAAAGTGGTGAGTTTATGGATATCAATCAGTTAGTGGAAGCTATGTTAACGAGTAATGAGCGAACGCTTGCTATGCTTGGAAACCAAGCAAATAATAATGAAATTACAGATCTTGTTCGTGGCAAAATATCCACTTTACCGATAGAAGATCAAATAATAATTGCTAAGAGACTAGAACAGATTTTAGAAGATTGCTATTTTGATGTTACTCCGGATCTTGATAAGCTATCCGATGAAGAATTATTTTATTTAAAAGAAAGTTTAATTTACTATATTGGCCGAATTTCCGTCCCAAATACTGATCTTTTAAAAAGAATTTATGCAGTAGAAAAAAATAAGTATCTTCTTTTAAATATTACTTTTTCTAGCTTAAGTACTGGAGATGAAGAGATTGAAGCTAATTTTATTTCTAGAATAAAACCAGGGAATGAATATGATAATCTAATTCGTTCTTGGACGATGGCGTTTTTTGCTAACTCTGAAGATCCATATTCTTATGTTGATACAGGCAAAGATGACTGGTCTTTAGCTAAAATGGCTAGATTAAAGCGGCTTTCTGTCAATGATCCTAATCACCCTAAATTTGCTAAAGCAAAAGCATTCCGCTGGCTTGATCTTGTTGTTATAGATTTATTCTTAGAAAATCGTGGGGCTCGTGCTATGTCAAACGATGATTATAAAGTAATTTCTGAGACCGATGTAATATTGGATGGTTACTCTAGTAATAAAATTAAACAATTAACTTTATTAAAGTCTAAAATTACCCATATGAATCCTTATATAAAAACTGCTAGAAAATAGCAGTTTTTTGTTGACTTTTTTATCAATCAGCTGTATAACTGTATTAATCAATTAATACAAAGGAGGAGTTTATGGAATTTGAATTTGATGATGATAAACCAATTTATAAGCAGCTAGTGGAAATGCTCAAATTAGAAATAGTCCTGGGAAACTTTAAATCTGGTGAGAAGCTCCCTTCTGTTAGAGAATTGTCATCTATGATTCGAGTAAACCCTAATACTATTCAGCGCTCACTTTCCGAACTCGAACAAGATGGATTAATCTATACAAAACGAACGTCTGGAAAATTTGTTACAGAAGATGAGAATATCATTCATCAAGTAAAAAAAGAGTTGGCAACCCGAAAAATAGATAACTTTATTAATGATATGAATATACTAGGGTTGGATAAAGATGAAGTTATGAAACTGTTAAAAGAAAGGAAAACTACATAATGGAATTAATTGAATTTAGAAATTTGTCAAAAAATTATGGTGCAAAACAAGCCTTAATTGACATTAATCTTAAGATTGAAAAAGGAAAAATATATGGACTGCTAGGTCCTAATGGTAGTGGAAAGACAACATTGATTAAAATTATCAATGATTTGTTGCAACCTTCTAGTGGGGAAATTTTGGTCAAAGGAAAAGAACCAGGTATTGAAAGCAAAAAGATAATTTCTTATCTACCAGAGAGAACCTATTTAAATATGAATATGAAAGTATCTGAATTAATTCAGTTCTTTAAAGATTTTTATCAAGATTTTGATGAGAAGAAGGCTTTAAAATTATTAAATAAATTAAAAATTAATGAAAATGATAAGTTAAAAAATATGTCTAAAGGTACAAAAGAAAAAGTACAGCTGGTTATGGTTATGAGTAGAAAAGCAGACTTATATATTTTGGATGAGCCTATTGGTGGTGTTGATCCTGCTAGTAGAGATTATATTTTAGATACTATTCTTACTAATTTTAATGAAGGCTCTTCTATTATTATTTGTACTCATTTAATTGCAGATATTGAAAAAATTTTAGATCAGGTTATTTTTATTAATCAGGGTAAGATTGTTTTAAACGAAGATGCAGATACAATTCGTAAAAAGAAAAAAACAACGATTGATAAGTTGTTTAGGGAGGAATTTAAATGCTAACGAAACTATTAAAATATGATTTTAAATCTCTATCAAAAGTATTACTTCCAGTATATGGAATTTCACTTTTATTAGCTCTGCTTACTAGAATTGCTAATATATTAGCTGATAAATTTTCTGTTTTTTCTGTACCAAGTGGATTTATTAGTGCAATATTTGTCATAATACTAATTGCAGTTCCTATCGTAACTTTTATTTTTACCATTCTTAAATTTTATCAAAATTTAGTAAAGGATGAAGGATATCTAATGCACACTATTCCAGTTTCTAAACATAGTTTAATTCTTTCTAAAACCATTAGTTCTACTATTTATTTAGTTATATCTGGAATTATGATTTTTGTATTATTATTTGTGGGAGTTTATGGTTTGTGGTTTGATTCAAAATTTGTTCATACTTTTGTGGAAGCTATCGGACATATTGACACTATCTTTTTAATTCTTTTACTTCTATCTATTTTTATTGGAGTGGTATTTAATCAAATTATGATTTACGCATCTATAGCCTTAGGGCAAAAACATAATAGCAAAGTTCTTTATTCCATCATTTATGGAATCGTCATATATAATGCAACTCAAATCATTTCTGCAATTCTTTTGTTACCATTTATGTTAATGGATTCTAATTATCAACAATACGTTGATGGAAGTAATGTACTTGACTTTGGATTAATTAATGGATTCATTGCTCTTTCGTTAGTTATTTCTGTTTTATTTATTATTGCTTATTATTTCCTTGCAGTAAAAACTTTTGATAGAAAGCTTAACTTAGAATAAAAAATTGCTTTTATATAAGCAATTTTTTTATGGAATAATTAGTTGTTGCCCGATAGCTAATAAATTAGAAGTTAAATTATTAGCTAGTTTTAGTTCTTCTACACTGATATTATAATCTTTTGCTATTGACCATAAGCTGTCGCCTTTTTGGACTATATATGTCTTTTTGGATGTAGCTTTTGGAATTTTTAACTTATCCCCTATTTGTAAGTTTACGGTTTCTAAATTATTCAGCTCTATTAAGTCATCTACCGGAACATCATATTTTTGAGATATTAACCATAAGCTATCGCCTTTTACTACTGTATAAATTTCATATTCTTCACTTTCTTCTATGTCTTTTTCTGGAACTTTTAATTGTTGACCTATATAGAGTGTATTGCTGGTTAAATTATTTAAGCTTTTTAATTCGTCTACACTTATATCATATTTACTGGCTATACCGTATAATGTATCGCCTTTTACTACTGTATATGTGCTATATACTGGTGTTGTTATGGTTGTTGGTATAAATAGCACTTGACCAATTTGAATTAGGTCGGACGTTAAATGATTTAGTTCTTTTAGTTCGCTTACTGTAGTATTAAATTTATTAGCAATACCCGAAAGAGTATCACCTTTTACTACTGTGTAAGTGTTATTACTTCCGCTCATTCCCGGCGGTGTATATTCATAACCACCATAGTCTGCAATTGCTTTTACTACTCCTTCTACATAATCTGTTAGATTATTCTTTAGTTTTTGTTGGTCTGCGCTATTATCAATAAATCCATACTCTACTAACAATGATTGCATGGGATCCGTTTCTCTAATGATATAGTAGTAATCTTTACTTGGATTTTCTGGCAGTCTTCGCTGATATATTTTCCTCATTTTTTGACCTGCATCACCAATGTTTTCTAGAGCCATACTAGCCAGAGTATCATCATTACGAAGTGCGTAAATTATTTCTGCACCTTCGCCACCTGGTGAGTTTAGTTACCATTGTTCAATTTTTTTATAAGTAATATACTTTTATTCTAAGTTTAAAAAATTAAATTTTTCCAACAACTTGTTTCCCTTTTCAAGATCTACTTCTCTTACAAACATTATTTTTCCTTTTAAATGTTCGACATAAAATGAATTATATATCCCCATATTTTTAATATGATTTTCCAAACCAAATTTCCCTATGTAATACAGTTCTTGCTTTATTTTTCTAATATAATTTCTTTTAATTCTAATAATACCATTATTAATTATTAATCCAGTAACCTCTTGTCTTTGACTTTTAGAAGAAAAATGAACTTTCTTATCATTTATTTTAAATCCCTCATCTTCTACAATTTTTCTAACTAATTTATAAAATCGCTGATTTATCTGATTTCTAGTTCCAGAAAAAGTAATATCATCTGCATACCTTGTATAGTTAATATTGTTTTTTTCTGCCAATTTTAGCAATCTAATATCTAACATATATAAAACTATATTTGAAATAACTGGACTAGTACAAGCTCCTTGTGGAACCATATTTCTATATGTTACTAATTTTGTTAAACAAAAAGATAATGTTTTATCATACCCGCATAATTTATTAAAAATATAATAAACTCTATCAGAACTAATACTAGGAAAAAAATCCTTCAAATCTATATTTAATATCATTTCTGAATTTAAATGTTTCTTAGCATTATCTATAATATTTTTCCCTAAAACAAAGCCATAACACGCTTCACTTATTCTAACCTTATTTAATATTTCTGTACAAATAAACTTTTGAACATAAGATAATTCTTGGCTTGGAGCTAATATTTCACGTTTGGAAACTTTATCTTTTTTTGTGATAAAAAATTTATGATAAGAACTTACATTGTCATCAATTAATTTTTTTATTATATCCCACTTAATTCCAACTAAATTTGATAAATGATACGAATTTAAAATTATAGGAAAGCCATTGTCATAAACTCTCTTTGCAACCTTTAAATAGTAGTCTTTTTTTTCTTGATTCAATTTATTAGCATTTAAAATTTTTTCTTTATATTTACTATAATTATCCATATAAAAACACATCCCAGCCTAACTTGTTACAACAAATAATAATAAAACAAATACCCATGCGCAAGCAATCTGCTGCGCGGGATTTATTATGAAATTTTTCTTTACGAAAAATTTCTATTTGTTTTATTTTTATGAACAGTAAAAACAAATTGTAAATTTGGTTTTTACTGTTTATCTAGAAACCTAAATACACCATTATCGAATCGACAATGAAATCCTGAGATGTGTCATCAATAAAATTTAAAATTTTTCTTCTTTTTATAATCTTCATTTAAACTATCGTCTAAATTTCTTAACTTTCTTAATATCCTTCTATCAATAATTGATAAATAATATTGATTACTTAATATATTTTTTCTTCTTAATGAATCTATCAGTTCATTTATATCCTCTATGGTAGCACAAAAATGAAATTCTTTCAACAATTCTTCGCTAATTCCAGAACAATTATATATCAATAACAAAAGTTTAAATTCATCAAAGTCTAATTCCGGTTTAACATTATTATTATAAAAATTTCTTAATATATGTTGGTTTCTAGATAATAATTTAATTTTTCTTTCACGTAATATAATTAAATTCAAATTTCTATCTAACAAAGAATCCCAATCATCAATATTTTTTCCATATAGCATTGATAAGTTATTATTAGGCGAAACAAAATTAATAGATACCATACTGCCACATTCACCATATCCATATCTCAATTCACTTTTTTTGCAACGTTGACAAATTTTATTTATATATCTAATCAAATCCCTTTCCATACCTTTATGTAAGTAACTAGTTTCTAATTTTTCAAAATATAAACTTAATTCATTTTGAGAACGATATTCTTCAATTCGTTGTTTTCCTACACTGTGACATATGTAACTTAATATTATTATCTTCTTATTTTTAATTTCCATATCATCTATACGCTTAATTTGTTTTATTATGGAACTACCAGAACCAATAAAATCATCTATTAAAATTAATGTTCTTATACTATTAGGAATGGTATTCAAATCTTCTATTTTAACAAATTCGTCATCCATAATAATTCCAGAAGCTGATAAACAATGAGATATTTCTGCTGTGCTATTAGAATAAGGGCTTTTCTTTTTTTCATCTGTGTAATCTATTATTAGAGTGTCCATACGGTCAAAATGTTCATTTATTGTATCACAAAAATAATCTGTTATTTGAGTATTCCAATACCACGATATATTTTTTACTAAGTTTAATATATGTTCTTTTTCTTTTAAAGTAGAACCATTATCGATGTATCTTAAAATAGCATTTTTTAAAATTTCCTTCTTATTTTGTTCATACCTTTTCAACTTCATTGTATCTATAATTTTATCACATTCAATATCAAAGTTTATTTTTTTCATGTAATCACCGCCAAAACTTAATTAAATATATTATAGTATTTTATCATAAAAAAATGAAGTTCACTTAATTTTTTTACCTTTTCTACCATAAGGGTTTCGAACTAAATTTGTGTTTTCATATTTGAAAGAAACTACTGGTACAATATCATATTTAAAAAGTATAGTAATATTTCTATCTTTATCAATAACTATTTTATCTATTAATGTATCTATTAATTCTTTTTTAGGTTTATTTAAATCCAATAGTTTCTTTATCTTTTTAGTGTAGTCCGGCAAAACATTTACTTTATTTTTTATTTTGTATTTTTTAATATTTTCATTGTCTATTGAATCATTAATTTCTTTTAATTTATCTTCAGATTCTTTAGCTAGTTCTTTATAAGTTTCAGTAGATATTACTCCATCGCATCTATCATTATATAAAGTATTGATTCTTTTAATAATTTTTTCTTTTTCAATTTCTAAATTTTTAATAATTTTATCAATATTATTAGTTTCCTTATAAACACTTTTAACAACTTCATCATTTAATTGCTTTAAATCTAATTCTTCCATTAATTTAGAAACGGATTTATTAATTTGTTCTAACACTTGTTCTTCTAAATAATTATATGGATAAAAGTGCGAATAGCATCTACCTCTAACTGGATCTCTTGAATATCTATTACAATTAACTGACCAGTAATCTTGTTTTTTTCTATAAAGTACAGTAAGTCTATTCCCACATTCCTTACAAAATAACTTGCCTTCCAATAATCTTTTTTCTCTGTCTGTTTTAATTTCATAATTTCTTGTATTTCTTTTTCTTAAATTATTAACATAATCAAATGTATCTTTATCTACTAATGCTTCATGTGTATTTTCTACTACAATCCACATACTTTGATCTAGTGTTATTTTTTTCTTAGATTTATAGTTAACTTTAGTTTGAGTATGTTGAACCATATCTCCTGTATATATTCTATTTAGTAAAATCTTTTTTACTGTAGAAATATTCCAATTATCTCTATCAATTAATCTAGATGAATAATTAGTCTTTTTATAACCACTAGGCGTAACTACATGTGCTTTATTAAGTCTATTAGCTATTTCAGTAGGGCCAATACCATCTGCTCGCCATTCAAACATTTGTTTAACAATAGGAGCTGTTTCAGGGTTTGGTATTAAATGCCCCTTATCTTCAGGATCTCTCATATATCCAAAGCATGGTAAACTTCCTACAAATTTACCACTTTTTCTTTTTTCATTTAATACATTTCTAATTTTAATAGAATTTTGTTTACTATAGTAATCATTACATGCGATTATAAATGTTGAAGAATCATTACTAGCTTGATTTTTAAAACTATCGTATGATTCCAATATAGATATAAACCTTACGTTCTTTTCAGGAAAATATGTTTCCATATAATACCCTGTCTTAATATGATCTCTACCTAATCTTGATAAATCTTTTACTATTACACAATTTATTTTTTTACTTTTTATATCTTCAATTAATTTTTGAAAACCAGGTCTTTCAAAATCAGTACCAGAATATCCATCATCAACATATTCTTCTATTAAGTTAAAATTATTATTCTTAACATAATTAGTTAATAATTCTCTTTGATTAATTACACTTTCACTATCAGATTCATATTTTTTATCTTTATCTTCTTGAGATAATCTTATATAGATTCCTACATTGAAATCTATTCCCGATTTATTATTCACTTTTACCTCCTTTTTTTAATCGGGTATTAAGACTCATACATGATAGCATCAAAAAATTAAATATGCAAATCATTAATTAGATAATTCTCCTTTTGTTTCTTTTATTATCTCTTCGATAAGATATTTTAAAATAAGATCTTTAAATGAAATGTTATTCAAATAGGCTCCTTCCATATTTAAACCACCTATTTAAATTTATGTTTAAATTAGTCATTATTGATATTTTTTTCATACTTATATCCACTCCTTTCTTTAATTAATTTTGATTAAGTATGTTAATATTTAAAATTTATTTAAATATTTTAAATTTATATATTTAATTTTTTTATATTATATTTATTATATTATTGTAGACACACAGTACCATTGAAAAAGAAAAACATGTATATTGAATTAAATAACATTGTCTAAAGTTATGATATTTTTGATTATTTAATAATATATATTTTTCTTTGAAATTTATGTTTAAATTCCATTTTAATATAACCTATGTCAGATAATTCTTTTAATAATCTTGAAATAGTTCTATTACTTGTATTTAACTTTTCAGCTAAATAATCATTCCCAGCAAAACAATATCCCTCTTGGTGTACTAGTATTATTAATAAGCTAAATAAAACTTTAGAACTAGGTTTAAGATTTTTATCTGTTATTACTGCTAATGGTACTTTTATATATTGTTCATAATCCATTTATAATACCTCCTTTCTAACTAGGATGACTTTTCCTTAAAAAATATCAAATTATAAATTAGGAGCATAAGAAGATGGCACCATAAACTAAAAAATTCCTTATAAACTAAGGGAAATTAATGGTGCCATTCTTATTTCGTACTTACGAAATTAATCCTACTATATAGGTTGATATTAAGAATCATCAATAGTTTTATTCTTATTTTATAAGATAAATAATATCTTATATGCCATCCTACTTTTGAAAAATACAAAAAAATGATAGGATGATAGGCTTTGTTATCAAAATTTGTGCACAAAAAAATCTCAGTTTAATAACTGAGATATAGATAACAAAAAAATGAAATAATATAGACATAGTTCTCACCAGCTAATTATTTCATTTTACTATATTTTACCACTTGACCAATAGAAGTCAATGACTAAGCGATGCAAAAAAATGCTTTTTTATGCCAATATATAATTATTTTAATTTTGATATATTATATTACTAACAGTTTTTGAGTCAAAAATTTTATTTTATAATATTCTTTTATTTCATTTATTAAATACTATTAATTTCTATTTAGAAAATATAGTTACTCTTTTTCAATAATATTTTCTATTTCTTTTCCTATACGTTCAATAACGCCGACAACTAATGCATTCCCCATCATAAAATATCTTTTTTTATCAGACATACCTGTATTAGTCCAATCATCTGGAAATCCATTTATTCTTTCACATTCTTTTGGAGTTAATAATCTTAATTTCTTTGTTTTAAAGTCTTCTATAACATGAGTAGTTCTACTAACACCACTTTCACTAGTTAACATTGTTCTAGCTGGAGCATCTAAATTATCTGGAAATGGCATAGCACCTTCACTGTATGTATATGGTTCTCCATTTGGTTTAAGCCTTGGTATTCTCTTAGCACCTTTTAGATAAGCAAATTTTTCTATTTGTGTGTCAGTTAAAAAGTATTTATCATCTACCTTTTCTTCTTCTCTAATATTTCTTAAAGGATAAATTAAATTATAATCAGGTTTTGTTTTTACAGAATAAATGCCACCATTAATCATTACTCCAGTATTATAAAATTTAGATTTAAACTTATCACTAACTTCCAATAAATCTTTATATTCAGAGATATCATTTTTTACTATTTTTTCATAACCATCTTTAATTGGAAATTGTTTAGCAAATATACCTTTTTCAAAACATATATCTCTTTCGCTAATCTTTTGCATTTTTTTATAATAATTTGTTGATTTATGATAAGCAAATATATAAGTTCTTCTTCTTTTTTGAGGTAGCTCATATTCACCAGCATTAATTACCCTCCATTGAACATCATAACCATTTTCATAAAAACTTCTTAAAATCATACCAAAGTCTCTTCCTCTTTGTTTTGCTGGGGATAATAATAATCTATCAACGTTTTCTAATAAGACAAATGGAGGTTGTTTGATTGCTAAAGTCTGTTCAATAGCCCACCATAGAACACCTTTTTTACCTTCAATACCTTTACTATTTGATAATGTTTGTGCTACAGAGTAATCTTGACATGGAAATCCTCCTACTAATAATGTATGATCTGGAATTTCTTGTTTATCTACTTCAAAAATATCCACATTACTTACATTATCAGAGCCAAATCTTTTAACATAGCAATCATAAGCTTCTTGAGATTTAGTAGCAGGTTCCCATTGATTAGCCCACAAACATTTCCAATTTCCTTTTTCTACTACTTTATCATCTTTAAGCTCAACGTGATTTAACCCACATCTAAATCCACCAACTCCAGCAAATAATTCAACTAATGTTTTTTCCATGAATAATAACCTCCTATGTTGTTAAAAATACCTACTTATATTATAATAAAAGCAAGTTAAAAGATCAACCCTTCCTAGATAATATTATAAAATAATTATTAGGAAAGATCAACCTTTTATATAATAATATTTTAAACTAAATCTTAATTAAAAACAAGATCGAAAGGAGATTTTTTTATGAAAAAAGGAAGATTATATACCCGAGAAGAAATTGAAGTAATATCAAAATCAGCTATTGGTAAATCATTAAATGATTTGATTAAAACTGAAGTAGTTACTATTGAAGATAAAGAAGCAAATAAAGGTGGATTAGGACAATTAATTGAAAAGTATTTATTTGGAATGGAAAACAATAATGATTCTGAGCCAGATTTTATGCCTGCAGGTATTGAACTAAAAGTTACACCATATAGAAAACTAAAAAATGGAAAATTATCCGCAAAAGAAAGACTTGTTCTTAATATTATAGATTTTGAAAATGAATATAAAAATGAATTTAGAAGTAGTCACTTTTGGTTTAAAAATAATAAAATACAACTTCTTTGGTATTTATGGGAACAAGGAAAAGATAAAAAAGACTATAAAATAACTCATGAAAAATTATTAGAATTAGCATTAAATGAAGACTTAAATCAGATTGAGAAAGATTGGAATACAATAATCAATAAAATAAAAGAAGGTAAAGCACATGAAATTTCAGAAGCTGATACAATGTATTTAGGTGCTTGTACAAAAGGAGCTAATTCTTTATCAGTAAGAAAACAACCATTTAATGATATTCCAGCTATGCAAAGAGCTTTTTGTTTTAAAGTTTCTTATATGACGCAATTAGTTAGAAAGTTTATAGGGAATTATTCTGATGTTGAAAAAGTATTAAAAGATACACAATTTTCGTTTGAAGAATATGTTAATAATGTTATTAACAAATACAAAGGAAAATCACAAAAAGAATTAATGAAAGAATTAAATATAGATTCAAATGCTAAAAATATAAATAGTTTATTAATTAATAAAATGTTTAATGTAAGAAGTAATTTAGCAGAAACTGAAGAATTTCAAAAAGCCAACATTATTCCTAAAACAATTAGAATTGAAGAAAATGGAAGAATAAAAGAATCAATTTCTTTTCCAGCATTTAAATATACAGATATAATTAATCAAAATTGGGAAACCTGTGATTTAAGAGAAGAATTAGAAACAACTAAATATATGTTTTTTGTATTTAAAAAAATTAATGATGAATATATTTTTAAGGGAATAAAACTTTGGAATATGCCAGAACTTGATATAGAAACTAGTGTTATGGAAATGTGGAAAGCAACTTATAACACCATTAAAAGTGGCAATATAGTCAAATCAATAACTAATGGAAAAAGAAAAACAAATTTTGTTGGACTTAGCGATAATGAAGTTTGCCATGTAAGACCACATGGTAGAGATGCAAAGGATGTTTATTCATTACCAGTAAAAGACAAATTAACTGGTGCTGATAATTATACAAAACATTGCTTTTGGATTAATAATACTTATATAAGGAAAGTATTAGAAGAATTTAATAATTAGTTTTTAAGTCGATACAATATGTATCGGCTTTTTTTAAGATGGTGAGATTTTCCTATATATTTAATTAACTAACATTAACACAATTTAGTGTAATCTACCGCAAACGGTATAATAAAATTATATGTAAAATTTTTAAATTTAATTTTTCTTGGAGTTATAATCTTGACAATCCAATTTAAACCTGGTATCCTGGAAACTGATAAGGTGATAATATGAATAATAAAATAATAGATTTATTTGCCGGTGCCGGTGGATTATCAGAAGGATTTAGAAGAAATAATTTTGATATTATTGCTCATGTTGAAATGGATAAAGATGCTGCAAATACTTTAAAAACAAGAGAAGCTTTTTATTACTGTAAAAACAATAACATGATGAATATATATATTGATTATATAAATCACAAAATTTCTAGAGAACAATTCTATAGTTATATTCCAGAACAAATCTTAAATAAAGTAATAAATAAGGAAATATCAAAAACAACTTTAGCAATCATATTTAATAATATTGATGATATTTTAGGTGATAATGAAATATTAGGAATTATTGGTGGACCGCCATGTCAGGCATACTCAATAGCTGGTCGCTCAAGAATGAAGGATAAAATTGCAAATGATCCACGAAATTTTTTATATTTATACTATTTAGAGTTTATAAAAAAATACAATCCTAAATTCTTTGTATTTGAAAATGTTCAAGGTATTTTATCTGCAAAACAAGGTATAATTTTTGAGGATATAAAAAAAAGAATGAAGAAGTTAAAATATAATATAGGGTATAAATTGTTAGATTCAAATGACTTTGGCGTAGTACAACACAGAAAAAGGATTATTATTATAGGTTATAAAGAAGATTTAAATATTAACTATCCCGAGTTTGATAAATTTGATAAGTCATATAATATCAAAGATTTATTCTATGACTTACCTAGCTTAAAAAATGGTGAAACAAATAATAAATATAAATTACCATCAAATAAGTGTTTACAAGATTTAAAAATAAGAGATGATAATTGGAATGTTCTCACTTATAATCAAAGTAGGCCATTAAATAATAATGACAAAGAAATTTACAAAATATGTATTAAAAATAAAAATATAAAGTATGACAAATTACCTAAAAATTTAATCAAACATAATAATAAACAGTCTTTTTTAGATAGATTTAAAGTTGTTGACTATGATAAACCATCACATACTATGGTTGCTCATATATCAAAAGATGGTCACCATTATATTCATCCAGATATCAAGCAATGTAGATCTTTAACTGTTAGAGAAGCCGCTAGAATTCAAAGTTTTCCGGATGACTATTATTTTGAATCATCTAGAACTAGTGCATATAAACAAATTGGAAATGCAGTTCCAGTATTTATGGCTGAGCAAATCGCGAAAAAAATAGAAGAATCATTAATTTAATTCTTCTTTTTTGTTTAAAATATTATATTTTTCAATTATTTCCTTATGATAGCTTCTAGCTGCTGATAACAATTCTGTATAAGTTTTTATTTCAAATTTATTTGTCTTAACCGCAGAATCTATCATTGACTGTGCTGTTCTTTCAATTTCACAATTATTAGTTACTAAAAATGTTTTAACGTTAATATTTGGATTAACTTTGTGGATAAATGATTCATAGTCATAAACTTGTGTAACATAATCAGTTTTAACTTTTATATTTGGTCTCTTTAATTCAAATATATATAATGTATTATCAGACATAGATGTTAAAAAGTCTATTCTTCTATTACTTTCATCTCCTAAATTTGAATCATCACAATTATCTTTCAATAATTTTAAATAAGTTACTTCTCTTTCAAAACTAATTAATTTAGGATCTAATAACCACGGAAACTCTTCTATAAATGGTTGAATAACATCCCTCTCCGACTTATTTTCATTAATCATTTTTTCAAAACTATTAATTGTCTGTATTCGTCCTTCTGAAACTTTTGCCAATTCTTTTGATTCAATTAATTTCCAGTCTTTAATCAATCTCAAAGTACTATCTACATCGAAATTGTCAATTGATACTATTTCTGTTGCTAAATCTTTAAAAGTAGTAAATGAATACATATCTTGAACATATTCTACATACTCTTTTGCTCTTTTACTATCAATATATGAATCATTTAAAATAGTATCAACTAGCTTACTTGCAGTAGCTTTTTCATTTAAGGGTAAACTTTCTAACCATTTATCAATATCCATGTCAACAACTTTTTTGATTTCTTCTTTTTTATCGTTTCTACGTAATGTTCTCCAATCAATTTGTATTTTTTTTATTACTTCATCAATATTAATTTTTAATTCCTGAGAAATAGGATTTTCCCATACCAAGCTATCTCTAGCGGTTGATATATTATCAGTTTCAATATCGGCATCAATAAAATCAACTTCTAAATAACCATACATATACTGATAAAAATTATCATTTGCTCTTTCATTAAATGTGGAATTATCTTGACATAATTTTCCATTTGCATACAAAATTATACCTTGATCATCTTTTTTTAATGGTGTTGTAGATGTCCAAATTTTACCTATAATGCGATTATCTTTAAAATAATTTATTATACTTTGATCTACTTTTAATTCTTCTAATTTTTCAGGTATAGACCATTCGAATTGCGTTTGATTAGCTTCTTTAACACTATTCAAATACATTTCATTATCTATAACAATTTTATCAACTTCTTTTAATCCATTCATATTCTTTATTAACGTTACTTTAAAATTTTCATCAAAAATTTTATTTCGTTTAACCAATCCTATAACTAAACTCTTTAAATCTATTTCCTTTTTTCTAAATATTTCACATAACTTAATACTCGTTCCATGGCGCTTATCTACTAATTCATTAACGTTTGTATGTTTAGGAAAGTATTCTTCATCAGCACCAACTTCATGCATATCATCGTAATCTAAAATAAAAGTATTCAAAACATTATCTGATACAGTTGAAATCTCTATTTTTTTTGTAATACCAAAACCTGCCAATTTCCCAATTCCTTTTTTTCCTTGTAGTTTTCTTCTGTAAATTTTACTTAAAGAACTATTATCAACTCTTCTACGCTTTCTACCAACTTTTAAATACTTATTATTAATTCCTAAAATTTTATCATCATCTTCATCAGCTATTCCTATACCATTGTCTTCTATAGTAATATCCGTTTTTATTTTACCATCGTCAACTATATCTACAGTAATAATCACTTCAGTTGCATCTGCATCATAAGAATTTGATATGTATTCTGATAACACTGCTGGTAATTGAGTGTACAATTGATCACCTAGCAATTCAATTATGCCTATATCAAATTTTAATTTTAACTTTGTATCTGTGCAAACTCGTGATTCTTGCATTTCCTCAGCTATCATTTCTTCTCTGTCTAAAACTGCTACATCACCCATTATATACCTCTCTTTCAAATTACAAAAAATCAATTATATTATATCATTAATTTCTTATTTTTTATATTAACATTTCTAAAATTCTTAATTTTCATATTAGCCATAAGCATATTAAATACTCCTTATAAAAAAAGCAATATTAACCACTGATCCAAGATTAATACTGCTTATTTTATAAGGCAATTATATCATATTTCTTTTTACTTTACATAAACTTAGTATAATTAGTGACTAAAACTCAATTTTAAGCTTACTATTATGTTAAAAATACTTTTCTTAATATTTATGCATATAATTATTTTCGTTTAAATTTGGCCGTCTTAATACCCTTATAAATTTAATCGTTGTATGAGCTAAGTATGTCCACCAGAGTTTATGTGATTAGATATTAATATAGCATTAGGATCTCCATTGAATGCTTCGTTTGCTCTTCTTAGTCGCTCTGTTCTTGAAATGTCTTCATCTGTAGTTTTAATTGCTACTACCGGAAATCCTAGTTCTTGTAATCTCTTTGTCATATAGTTTGCCGCTTCCAATGTAAAGTCTTTTTCTCTTAGGTTTCCACTGATTGCTCCTGGGTCACTTCCCCCGTGGCCACTGTCTACTACTACACCAGTTATCTTTCTACCATTCATCTTTTTCACCTCTACCTTAAAATATGTGAAAAGACTATATTTTGCCACAAAAAAAGATAAACTGCTGTTATCCTTTATTACTTTCCTTGTGCTGCTGTGGATGTTTTCTTATATATTCTCTAATCTTTCTTTTTGCTCTTGTTGTTTTGGTCTTATCTAACCATCCTTCCTTAGGTCCTTCTGCTAGAGTATCTGTTATGATTGTTACTTGGTCTTTATTATGAAGTATATGATCGTATTGTACAGGTACATTATTGACTATTGCCGCAATCATACTGTTTCCTATATCTGTATGAATCTTATAAGCTAGGTCAATGGCAGTAGAATCCAATGGTAATTCTATTATTCTACCGTCTTTTGTTTGAACAAGTATTCTTTTTGATAATATTTCTTTTTTTATTTGTTCTACAAATGCTTTGTTGTCTGCAAATTCTTGGTTGATTTCTACTAGAGAATCAAAAAATTGATATTTATTTCTTAATTCTTCTTGCATTACTCTTCTAGCATCACCTTTATTAATATCCCAGTATGCTGTTAGGCCATATGACGCAATTTTATCCATATCAAAGGTTCTAATTTGAGTTTGTACTAATTTATCTTCTGGACCATATACCGTTGTGTGGAAAGATCTATACATATTTGGTTTAGGATTATTTATATAATCCTTAAATCTGCTATTGATTTCATGGTAATTTGAGCGAACTTGTTCTAATGTTAAGAAACAGTTATCAAAACTATCTACCATTACTTTTAGCGTTAATAAATCATGTATTTCTGATAGCTTTTTTCCCTCTTTCATTTTCTTATATATTCCGTAAATATTTTTTACCCTTGTTTTTATCTCGTGGGGAACATTCTTGTTTTCTAAAAGTGAGTGAATGCTTTCTAACATCTCTTGTAAACAATTTTTACTATCTTCTTCTATTTTAAAACGTTTCTCTTCTATTCTTTTATATTCATCCGGATACAGATATTGCAAAGATAAATCTTCTAATTCTGTTTTTAAGGTGTGCACTCCTATACGATCTGCTAATGGAACATATAGAAGTAGTGTTTCTTCCGCATTTTCTTTTTGTTTTAACTCCGACTTATACTGTAAGGTTCTCATATTATGAAGTCTATCTGCCAGTTTTATAATGATAATTCTTACATCGTCTGTTATGCTTGTTATTATCTTTCTAGTATTAGCCATATTTTGATCTAATTTTGTAGCAAAGTTCATTCGGCTTATTTTAGTTACTCCTTCTACTAAATGTGCAACTGTTTCATTAAAATTCTCAGCAATTTCTTCTTTTGTTATTTCTGTATCTTCTAAGGTATCATGTAATAATGCCGCACAAATTGTATCTCGATCTGCATGCATTTCTGCTAGAGTATAAGCTACATTTAACGGATGAATTATATAATCTTCTCCACTTTGTCTTTTCTGTCCTTTATGCAATTCCTCAGCAAAATAATACGCTTTCTTAATTATATCTATTTCTTCTTCATTATATTCAGCTACTTTTGTGAGTAAATCATTTAATGTTAAATTATTCATATCCACCTCCTAAAAACAAAAGGACACCATGGTGTTACCATAGTGTTCCGCATTCTTTGATAAAGCATGAAGATAATTGCATGATAAAAGAAAGTAATATTAAATCAATAAATTTGATATTTATTCTTTCTTTAACAATACATTCCATAACTTTACCTCTTTAAATATTAGTATTAAAGTTATCATTAATCTTTTTGTATGTCAAGATTCTTTTATAATTCTTTTAAATAAATATTTCTTGTCCCTCTTTCAAAGTTTTTTGTATTTATTAATTTAAATTTATCTTTTTCTAAATTTCTAATTGAATACATATTATCTGGATGAACTGTTACTACAGCATATCTATATCCTTTTTTTCTTGAGATTTCATCTAATTCTCTTAACATTTGATATTGTAAATTATTTCCTATATAGTTGGGATTAACAAACATAGGACCATAATCTATTACTTCTTGCACCTTATAGTTTAATTCAAACTTCATTAGTGTTTTTTTTGTTGCTGGAATTATCATCATAGAACAAATGGGAATTTCTTTACTATAATATACCCATATTTTAGAATTCTCTTGCAATAGCAATTCTATATCTTCTCTTGTAAAGTCCCCTAGCCATTCGGGATTATTCATAGTTTCTTTTACTTGTTCTCTGAACTTTATATATTGGTCTATATTTATCTTTTCTACTACTATTAAATCCTTTATATTTATTTTGTTCCAATCTAGACTTTTTCTTATTTCTTTGATCTTTTCTGGTTCCTCTATATATTCTTTTCGTGGTTTTACAAAGTTTTTAGATCCTCGTTTTTCCTCTTTATATCTTGGAATCAATTGAACATGAAAATGATTCATTGGTCCGTCACACATCGTACATAGATATATGCTTTCTGCCTGATATACTTCTTTTAATACACTCATTACTTTTTTGGCAAAAGTATAAATATTTTTACATAATTCGTCTGGTAATTCTAGCATATCTTTATAATGTTTTTTCGTGGAAATAATAGTATGACCTCTTGCTCTAGGATTATTACATAGAAAACATTCTATTTCTTTATCTTCATATAGCATTTGATTCTTGTTATCTCCATAAACGATATGGTTGTGTTCTCTGTCATAGCAAGTTGGACATATTCCTCTATCGGTTAATTCTTTATTGGTTATTTTTTCCATATTATTACTCCATCATTTATCATTTTTATATAATACATTAATATCTACAGCTGTATTAATTCCATCTATTCTTCCGTCTTGGCATAACTGCCACATTACGTAATCCGAATCATAGTCGGTTTCATCTGTATAATGTGCTAACCATACGTCGTAATCATGATATTTCCAAATGCTATTTAGATAGTTTTTACTTCCATAAAGCATACCATCATATCCTGCATTTTCAATCTTTTCTAGAAAACTTTCTGCTACTTCGTTTAATCCGAATAGACTTAATTGCATTTGATTAAAGCTGTTATAGCATTCCCAGTCGAATGCAATCGGTAATGTAAGTTTATAGTCCTGTACTTGTTCTAGTACCCAGTCAGCTTGTTTTTTTGCTTCTGTGTTGCTATCTGCATATGAATAAAAATATACACCTACTTTTAAATTATTTTTTATTGCATTTTCTATATTCTGTCTGAAGTATGGATCTAAATTATATTCTCCTCCTATACCCTGTTGTGACCCTACTCTAAGCATTACAAAGGTTGCTCCCGCATTTTTTACTTTTGAAAAATCGATTTCTTCTTGCCATTTTGATACATCTATTCCGATTTCTGTATTTTCTTTTTTATGGTTTTCTACCACCTCATTAAATGCTGTTACAACTGGCTCTTCTACAGTCTCTGATTCTGTTGCTGACTCCACTTGAGGAGTTGGTTCATATACATTTAAAGCAAAATTTACTTTCTCTTCATTGTTACTACTATCTGTTGCGATATACGTTAAATTATATGTTCCTGCTGTATTTAAATCATATGTTCCTTCTATTCTACAATTTGGACTACTATCGTAGTTATCTGCACAAAGGATTTCTTCTTCTAAGTTTAATTTGCTTCCTACTTTAACACTATAACTACCAGATAACCAAATTAACGGTTCTTCTTGATCTACTATTTCAATATCAAAAATACCTTTTCTTTTTCTTCCTTGTTCATTTTCATAAATGAAAGTTATTTCTTGTTTTCCTAATTTTTCTGTATTTATTTTTTTATTCGTTATTACTTTTCCTTCTATTGAAGAAATAAAATCACTGACTTTTTTTTGGCTATAGACATCTACTTTTAGATTATCTACTAATTTATATCCTGATGTATCTAGTTTAGGTTCTGCAGTTATTAATAGTATGCTTCCTATTATTATTAGTATGATGCCAACTAAAGTAATTACTGTTATTCTTTTCTTTTTCATAAATCACCCCTAATAGCTGATATTGTATATTTTCTTTTACACTATTTTAAACAGAATTTATTATATTATACTATACTATTTATTAGATTTTTATTTCTTATTTATAACTTTCTTTATTTTCATTATATCTTATTTTGTATAAAAATAAAATATCCACAAGAGATGTGAATATTTTATTTATTGTTTTTTATACTTTCCACAGATTCTGTTAATTTTTCAAAGGTAGATGCTCCTGGAATTGTTAGTTTAATAATTGAATCTTTTACTATAAATGTATTAGGATAAGAAATAATTTCAAATTTTGAGAAAAATTCTCCGGTATTATCCAATAGCACAGGGAAATCAATATTTCTTTGTTTAATTATCTTTTTAATTTTTTTAGAACTTTTTCTTTCTAATTTTGGAGACACTACACTAAGTAGTACTACTTCTTGTTTGTTTTTATCATAATGTTCATATAGCTTCTCTAACTCTTTGATTTCTTTCTTACAGGCTACACAGTCAGTAGACCAAAAATGTAATAATACTACTTTGTCTTTATAATCTTTCCAGTTATGAGTTCTATCATTTTGATCTTTTAATATAAACTTTTCTACTTTGTAACTTGTCTTGTTATTAGTAGTTGTGTTTCCTGTTTTGCAACTAGCCAATCCAGTCTCTTCGTCAATTCCACAATTTTGTTCTAATTTTGAGGAAGTAGTAATGTCTATATTGGTAATTAAAATATAGCTTCCTACTAAAATTAGTAATATTCCTCCTACTTGTACTATTCTTTCTAAGATATGTTGTTTTTTCTTTAAAAAATTTAGTACTTCTCCTGTAAATAATCCTAATATTAGGAAAGGAATGATAAAACCAATGGCATAAATTAAAACCAATAGATTTCCTATCAACATGCTTTCAGCACTACTTGCCATGATTAATACTGATGATAATGCTGGACCCACGCATGGTGTCCAAGCAAAACTAAATAGAAACCCCATAATAAATGCTACTACTGGATTCATTTTATTAGGGTTAATATTTACTTTTAATTTTTTTTCTTTCTGCAAGAATTTAAAATTGATTATTTTTAATTGAAATAATCCTAATACTATAATAATTATTCCACCGATAATAGCAATTATTGATTTATATTCTTTTAAAAAGCTACCGATTACAGTGAATGATAACCCTAGAATAAAGAATGACATCGATATTCCTAATACAAAAAATAGTGTGTATAAAAATACTTTTTTTCTTTTATATATTATTTTACCTTCTTTTGTCTTTTCCTTGGCGCTTCCTGCTAGATAACCCATATATAATGGTAATAGCGGTATGACGCAAGGAGAAAAAAAAGAAATTAGTCCTTCTAGTAGGACGGCAGATCCTTGAATTATAAAGTTCATTTGTTACCTCCTTATTATTTATACCTACTATATTTTAGCAAAACTTATGTTTTTAGACAAGAAAAAAGTCCTGACGGACTTTATATTTCGACCTCTTCTATATTTTTGGTTCCTTTGTTCATTACTTTGTAATATATTAAAATACTTCCCATCAATAATATGATTATTAACATTCCTTTTAGTATAGATAGTGGTATTAATACTACTCTATTTAAATAATATATTCCTCCACCAAGGATTGCTGCAATAATCATTGAAATAGCCATAGAGAAGAATGTATTCTCATTTCCTCTTAAGGCATTTAGCTCATCTTCCCAGATGAGTTTTGGATTGATAGTATCTAGATATATTCCTAAATACGTAAAGAAGATACATGATAATAATGAGACTAAGGTAAAGATTAGAAAATCAATTAATGTTGCCTCTAAATAATATGAAATAATTAATAAATAAACAAAATTAAATCCAAAACTTATTATAATTGAAACTAAGGCTTTTATATTTAATTGTGTTTTATAGTTTATTGGAATATATTTCATAAATGGAAAATGTTTTCCTTCTCTTGAAATAGAACTTGAAGCAATACTGTTTGCGGTTGTAAGAATAGCAGAAATTGCAAAAATAGAAATAAATATTACTAATAGACCAAGGGATTCTTGTTGTTTATAATGATTTACAAACTCTAAAATAATATTATCTTGTCCTTGAATTAAATAAATTAAAATAATTACTATCGGCCATAATAAGTTACTTAAAATACAATTACTGAAAAATGCTGGTGTTCTTGTTAATAATTTTAATTCTTTCATTAAATATGTTTTTTTATAGTCTGTTTTTTTAGTATTGGATAATACTTTAGTAATGCTTTCCTTTTGATGGACTGCATTATTACTAATTCTTTTTACACCAGGAATATAGAATTTGTCAGCTAGCATCATAAATACTACATAAGCAAAAGCATTAATTATTAAATAGATTAAAAATGCTCCGATATTTGTATTAGAAACTGCTTCTACTAAAAAATAAGTACTAGGAAAAATATAATTCATAACGTCTATGAACCCTATCTGTCCGGTAGCAAGCATTTTGACAAATTCAGTAATGCTATCATTGTTTACGTAGCCTATTGCTATTATACCAATGATGATAATTAATCCTAATAATAGTAAAGTTAATGTGTTATTTTTATTTTTTATTAACTTAGTAAATCTCATAATTAATAATGTAATAATTCCACAATACACTAGTGGTAAAATAGGAAGAGTAAATACTCCGATAATGCTCATTAGGGTTGTTAGTATATTAAAATCTGTTACTATTAAAAATCCTAAAAATGCAGCTAATAGGAATAGGAACTCCATAAGACTTTCACTAATTAATACTGCCATAAATTTAGATGAAATTAAAGTTTTTGGGTTTATTGGTAATGGTAATATATGTTCAATATCTCCAGCAAAATAAAATGTGTTTAGAATGATATTAAATCCGAATATCATTGAGAATATACATATAAATTGGATTACTAACAATAATCCATTTCCAATATTTCCAGCATATAGAGGATTAGATAAAATTTCTTCTTGTATTCCTACTGTTGTTGTTCCTACTAGAAAGGCCATTAATAAAAAGCAAGGAATAAAAATAAATATTGTCGCAATAATTCCTAAAGTAATATAGAACTTAACTTTACTTTTCTTTTCAGACTTTGGCATTTCGCCGGATAATAAAAATGTTCTTACTAATTTAGCGTACGTTTTCATCTTGAACCATCCTTAAGAAAATTTCCTCTAAGTCCTTTTTACTATATGTTTTCTTTAACTCTTTTAATGTTCCTTGATAAATTATTTTCCCTTCTTTAATGATGATAACTCTATCACAAAGTTTTTCTGCAACTTCTAAGACATGCGTTGAAAATAGTACAGCATGTCCCTTTTTGGCATGTTCTTTCATCATCTCTTTTAACTGATGCGCTGACTCTGGATCTAATCCAATTAATGGCTCATCTAATATCCATACATCTGGTTCATGTATTAAGGCAGCAATTACCATCATTTTCTGTCTCATTCCATGAGAATAACTAATCATTTCAGACTCCAAAATATCTTCTAGTCCAAATGCTTTTGTTAATTCTTTAATTCTCTCTTTTCTTTTTGTTGTACTAACTTCATAGATATCAGCAATTAGATTTAGAAATTCAATCCCTTTTAGTCTTAAAAACATATCTGGGCTATCAGAAATATATCCGATATTTTTTTTTGCTTCTAGAGCATCTTTATCAATATCATATCCAGCCACAGTTATCTCTCCACTATCTTTCTGATAAATTCCTGTTAATAGTTTTAGTGTTGTTGTTTTTCCACTACCATTAGGTCCGATAAACCCTACGATTTCTCCAGGATTTACTTCAAAAGAAATATTGTCTACTGCTTTATTTGTTTCATTAAATACTTTGGTTACATTTTTTACCTTTATCATATTCTTCCTCCTATTGTTATTTTAATACCTATACCTTACTTTAAGTCAAGTTTTCTACTTATATTATTGACCATTTGACAGAAAAAAAACATCTTTCGATGTTTATAGCATATTTTTTTTCTTTAATAATAATGCAACAATTAAAGATACTATTACTGCAAGTAATATAATAATGACAAATGCATTACTTATATTTCCAATTGCTCCTAATGGTACATTCATACCTAAAAAAGAAGATATCATTGTTGGAATAGATAATACAATAGTAGCTGCTGCTAAAAACTTCATAGCAATATTTAAATTATTAGAAATAATCGTTGCATAAGTATCTGTTACTGACGATAAAATATCTCGGTAGATACTACTCATTTCTATTGCCTGCTTGTTTTCAATAATTGCATCTTCTAACAAGTCTAGGTCTCCTTCATATAATGGTAATATAATTCCTTTTGATAATTTTTCTAACACTACATCGTTAGCTTTTAATGAAGTCATAAAATAAACTAGAGTTTTTTCAATTTCTAATAGTTCTATTAAATCTTTATTCTCAGTTGATTTCTTTAAAACTTTTTCTTTTGCTTCAATATCGTTATTCACTTCTTTTAAAGCTTTCAAATAAGTAGAAGCACTTTTTAATAATATTTGTATTAAAAACCTAGTCTTTTTTGCAGTTCTAAAATCTTTTACTATGTTTCTTTTAAAGTCATTTAATAATGTTGTTTTCTTTACTGAGACAGTAATAATATAATTGTTATTTGTAATAATAATTCCTAAGGGATAAGTTTTGTACTTATGTTCTCCTTTTTCCTCTAAATGAGGAATATCTATGACGATTAGAGTAGCATTGTCTTCTTGTTCTACTCTTGGTAGCTCTTCTGTATCCAGTAGTTTCATAATTAAATCTTTATCTACTCCCGTTCTATTTACTACTTTATCAATTTCATCTGTTGTTGGTACAATTAAATCTATCCAACAATCAGCAGTCATCTTTTTTACTTTTTTTGTTTTCTTCTCTACTGCGCTAGTTTTATATATTTTTAACATAATACCACTCCCTTCTTTTTGCTTGCTATATTATATCATATTTCTTGTTATTTTAAAACCTTTTCCATAGAAAAAAGAACTATTTGGTAGTATAATTTAGCATTTAGCGTTTGTACAAAAAAAGCAACATCGCTTTTAGATATTGCTTTTAGTTACTTTCACCTAGTTTTACATCTACAGTGTTTTCTTTTCCATTTCTGATATAGGTAATCTTTATTGTATCTCCAGCCTGATGTTGATATAATTCATATCTTAGGTATGCAGAATCTTTTACTTCTTTGCCATCTATTTTAGTAATAACATCTCCTGTTGTTAAACCTGCATCATATGCTCCAGAGCCTCTTTCTGCTTGAACCACCACTACACCTTCTGTAATATTTCTATCGATATTAATCTGATTTCTATATAATCCTGCGGTATCACTAGCATTTATCATAGAAACTCCTAGTACTGGCCAAGAAATTTCTTCTCCTTTTTCTAAAGATTCAATATGATTCATAGCATATTCAATTGGTATAGCAAATCCCATTCCTTCAATATCATCATCTACTAGTTTCAAAGAACAAATACCAATTACTTCTCCATTAGCATTTAGTAATGGTCCTCCACTATTTCCCGGATTAATGGAAGCATCAAATTGCAATACACGCATTACCCAGTCATTTCCTGTTGTAGTGTTTGTAACACTAACAGATACCATACGGTCTTTTCCAGAAAGTATACCTGACGTTACAGTTCCTTGATATTCTTCTCCCATCGGTGTACCTACAGTAAATATAGTATCACCTAATTTCATATCTTCGCTTGTTCCTATATTAGCAACCATAGATACAGCACTTTTATCAATTCTTAATACTGCTAAATCTAAATATTCGTCTCCGCCTAATACACTAGCATCTACTTCAGTATTATCTGCCATAGTTATTTTAACACTGTCAGCATCTTCTACTACATGATAATTTGTTAGTAAATATCCATACTTATCATCTGTTTTGTAGACAAAGGCAGAACCAGTAGAGGCTAACGTATCATTCTGGTAAGCGGATACCATTGCTACTGCATCATATATTTTATCCACTGCAGCTGCTAGGGAATTCTTCTCATATACTTGAGTATCATTTCTTGTCACAACGGTATTTCCTGTTGTTCCTAAAATTTGACTTACTAGAGGTGTCCATTTCAAAAGTGCAAACATGATAATCCCGCCCATGACAAAAGAAAATATTACTAAAAATATTGTTTTTAAATTTTCTTTCTTTTTCACTCGTTATCTACGCTCCTTTCGATTCCCGCTAAATCTTTCCAGTTTTCTGGGAATCCCATTCTATGTAATACTTTTTCTATTTTTATAGATGTCAAATTATAATTTAATGTTTGGACAACATTCTCTAATTCAATAGTCATATTTTTAAAATCTTCTGATATTAGCATTTGACGCATAATAATTAGAAGAGCAAACAAATCTTGTTTACCATATATATATTCTCCATTTTCTTTTGGTATATCTAATAGTTGGTGATATATGGTGTCATCGATTTGCTTTTGTGTTTTATTTTCATAAAGAATGTCTTCATGAGCACATAAATTTCTATAATTGGCAAGTATTGGTAAGTATACTAAAAGATCGTCCACTTCTACGTTATAGATTTTACTTATCTCTTCTTGATCTTCTGGTTTTAAGATAGAAAACATTTCACTTACAATACCAAATGACAATACTTTTACTAAAATCCATAAAGGAATATATCCATAGTTAGACACATAATGTAGTGTGGCAGAGTGTTGACTGCCGTTTACGCGAATCTGTCTTTTCATCTTTTTTAACAGATCATTTACTTGACGTTGTCTAGATACATCATGTGTAAAGTTTTTAGCTCTTAAATAATCTCTTTCTCGATATCCATATTTTTTAGATAATTGATAAGATGTTATTGATTTTAAGTTGTTTTCAATTACTAATAAATATTTAAAAATCACATTACGAAAGGATCTGTCAAATAAGAATAAACTATATAGTTCTTCAAATGTTGTACCTGGAATAAACTTTTTTTCATCTTTTGATTTATAAAAAAGATGACGATATCCATTTAAGAAGAAATAGTTTTCTCTTAAAAGGACTTGCTTTGCATAACTTTCATCTTGAATTATCATTCCCTTATGCTTAAATATTTCAATTTGTTCATTTAGATTTTTAAACTGCTTTTCTATCATAATTCTCACCTATTATTGATTATACCATATTCCGTTTTGAAAAGTATGAAATTTTTGTGAATTTATATGATATAATAATACTAATATTTTTATAAGGAGGGGATTTATGCCTGCTAGTGTTACTCATGCTTATTTTGCAAGTGATGTTTATGACACTTTGCCTGCTAATATTAAAAATTGTCTTTCCGTTTCTAGACTCAGAATGTTTGCACAAAGTACAGATTCTTTTCTTTTTTATCGATTATTCTCTTTAAAACCTAGTCATGGTTTACGCAAATTCCAACATACTTTTCATGTATCTAAAAGTCAGGATTTTTTTATTAATCTTATTCAGTATATAAAAGATGCACATTTGGAAAAAGATATAGATACCTGTTCTTTTTTATGTGGTTTTATTTCTCACTATGTGTTGGATTCCACTATGCATCCTTTTATATTCTATAAAACTGGTAAGTTTCGTAAAAATGATCCCGAAACTTATAAGTATAATAGTCTGCATACCCTGATGGAAGTTTATTTAGATAATCATCTTATACTTGCTCGTGAAAAACATAGTCCTTATACCTTTCCTGTTAGTAATTTTTGTTTTGATTTAACACCGTTTTCAGAAGAATTAAATAGTGCTATTTCTTATGTCTTTAATAAGGTCTTTCAGTTACCACATATGGATGTTAAATACTTCGAATCCCTAAAAAATATGAAGTTTGCTTTGGCAACTTTTCGTCAGGATAGATTTGGAATTAAAAAAGCAGGATATAAGCTGATAGATACATTTACGCCAAAGAAATGGATGCGTTTGGAATTTGTTAGCTACCATGTTTCTATGAAAACTTCTTTTGATTTTTTAAATTTTAACCATCGTGTCTGGAGAAATCCTACAACTTATTCTATTACTAGTAAGGAATCCTTTTATGATTTGTATGTTAAAGCTCTTAAATTATCAAAAAAGATTATTGAAGACACTTTTCTTTACTTAAAAGGGGAAAATATTGATTTAAAAGCTGTTTATACCAATTTAAGTTATGTTACCGGTCTAGATTGTAATTTAAAAAAGAAACTAAAGTATTTTGAATTTTAGTTTCTTTTTGTATACTTTTGTATTTTTTTCTCATACTAATTTTAGGTGAAGATTATGTTTTATAGATATGAGATTAAGAATAATGGGATAGAAAATATTTTGTATTTATACTTAACTATGAATTATGAGTTTTCTAAAGAATTAAGTAAAAATGCTGATGATGGAGAGTTAAAGCGTCGTACTACTAATTTTATCAAAAATAATGGAATTCAATTTGATGGTAACAAAGTTTATCTTGTGATAGATGGAATTGTTGTTAAAGCCTTCCAAATCCCTAAAGATGAAGATATTAACAAAAAAACTAATAAGAATACTTTCGATGATTTAAATTATATGGTTACTGTACAATTAGAAGATCAGTCTATTATTGAAATATCTTTGCAAGAGTTTTTACTTGGTGTTTTGGCAACTAATATGATACCTAATTTATCTATCGAAGTACTAAAAGCGATGGCTATTTTATATCGCACTTATGTATTTAAACAGATGAAAGAAGAAAAACTTGTTTCTGCTACTAATAATTTCTTTGTATATAAACCTATCGATTATTATAAGATTGCTTTTGCTCCTGATTATGATAATATTGTTGCAACACTAAAAGATGCGCTTAGTCAAACTAATGCCATGTTTGTTACTTATCAGGGAGAGTATATTTTACCTTTTATCCATGTCTGTAATTTTGGGCATACTTTGGAAGATACCAGATATCCTTATCTTTCTTCTGTTGGTAGTTTATGGGATGCTATTTCTCCTTTTTATGTTGATTCTACCTCTTTTTCTTATGATTTGCTAAGTAGTATTTTTCACTTTACTATTACTAAAGATAGTGAATTTATGATTAGTGAAATTTCACCTTATGGTAAAGTATTGAAATTATCTATTGCTGGTCAGGAGATAGACGGTGGAAACTTTATGCGATTATTACACTTAAAATCTCAATTTTTATCTATCATCTTAAATAAAGATGATATCACTATTATTACTAAAGGTTGGGGAGACTTTTTAGGACTTAGTTTATGGGGGGCAAGTCATTTAGCGGATAACGGTTGTAGTTATGCTAATATTTTATCATATTATTTTCCTAAAGTTAGAATTTGTGAGTATGTAAAAGAGCTTTCCTAATGAAAGCTCTTATTTTTTTGATTGTAACGCAGTTAACGCTTTGTCTGCATCTTTATTCATTTCTATTATGGTTCTTAAGTATTTAGAATATCCTTCTACAGTAGATATAAAATCTTCTAGTTCTTCTATATTTAGATTTTTAGTAATCTTATCTGCCGTTATAGTAGCACTTTCTAATTCTTTAGCAATTTCTTCTACTTGGTCATAAGTCATAGTTCCTATCATTCGCCTAATTCCTCCATTTGTGGATTTTTACTTAATTCTAGTTGCACTTGCTTTGACTTTTCTACTACAACATTTCGATATTCTTCTATCTTCTCAATATTAGCGATATTGGTAGAATTGGGCCAAGCTGCTTTCATTTTGCTAATACATTCGAATATTTTGTTAATTGCATTAGCATAGTCATTATAATTCATACCATTCCTCCTATATTAATATAATTCTTGAACCATTTTTTAAATCTGTTTCCCGAATTGTTTTATTTACGTCATATACTTCTCCGGTTTCCTTACTATAGAAATTACTTTCTTCCTTAATAATATAATCATTATCAGTAAGATCAAGGAGACCTTCTTCAATTAATTTTTTAACAGTTCCTACTTTTTTATTTATTGGTATATATAAATCATAATTTTTTTCTATTAAAGGAATTGATAATTCAATTAATATTTTATTTTTATTCATTATGCCAGCCTCCTTACTCTTCAGTTATCCATTTTGTTAATGCTGCTTTACCTTTTGTAATCACATATCCGAAGTTTGTTTCCACTTCTGCGCGTAGTACTCTACTGCTAGTTGTTACTTTTAAGGTAAATTGATTAGCAATGCCATTTCCTAGCCATATTCCTTCAGACAAAGATACATTGGTTTTAAACCATGGTTCATAACTAATTGTTTTGATGTTATCAATAGTATCTACTATAATAATTTTAACATTAGTTTTTGATTTTACCTTGTCTAATAATCCAGTTATTCTTCCTTTGTCTGTTACATTTAGCTTATTTAATATACTATTAATGTTTAAAATCATGAAAATATGTACAGATTTTGTATCTTCATAAATTTCATTTAAAGTATTTTCTAGTTGATCCGCATCACTACACTTTATATCTCCTAAATTATTTTTATTTAGAATATTATTAGCGTCAATTATATTACATTTTATTCCATCTCTTGACTGAAGTAACTTCATCCAACTCTCTAGGAATTGGGTGCTAGAAGAGATATCTTCTCCAGTAATCGTATACATTCCTGTTGCTGCTAAATTGATTGTACTAATCGCTAAAGTTTCTTTATTTACTCCTACAGGAACTTGTTGTAAGTTAACAAAAGAATTCTTTAGTAGCGATGATGTTACAACTTCTGGAAGAGTTGGAACACTTTTTGCTTGATATTCGCAAATCGTTTGTAGTTTCTCACAAATAATTTTTACATATTCTGTTAACTTTTCTTCTTTATAAGCATAGGCTGTTTGAAACTCATAAATTCCTTCTAGGGCAATTAGACCACGTCCATATACTTTTGATGGCTCTTTCTTCCTTACGCCAGCAATAATAGTTCCATAATCAGAAGCATCATTAAATTGTAATACTACATTTTGTTTGAAGTTTTGTCTTAGGCGATAGCGTACTGTATTAGGTCCATTCGTACTTAATATAAAGATTACTCCATATTTTAAACAGTCTCTTGTAATTTGTCCCATTAATTCTTCATATTCATTATAAGTGTCTAAAAATCCTTCTACGTTATTAATCATTACTATAATCGATGGTATTTGTTTTCCGCCATGGTTAATATAAAAGTCATAAGAACCATTATAGTCTACAAACAACTTTTTACGCTCTTCAATAATCTGATTTAGCATTTTAAATAAATTATCTATCTTTTCTTTTTCTGTTGATAAAATGACATCTCCAACATGAGGAGCATTTCTAAACATTGTTAGAGTTTCTGCCCCAAAATCTAGTATATAGAAATTTACTTCTTTAGAATCATGAGAAGTAATTGTCGAATATATAATACTAGATAGCATTAACTCTTTTCCACTTCCAGCACTACCATAGACAATTGTATTCCCTTCTTTAGATATTGGTAAAGTTAATAGCATTTGCCTTTGATTATCAGGATCATCATATTCACCTATAATAGGGTTAATATTATTTGTTACGGCTTGATAATTATACTTTACTTTTAACTCTTCTGTATAAATCATATTAGGAATTCTTGGTAACCATAGTTGTGGAATACTTACGTTTTCTTCTTTTGCTGTTTGTACGATATAATTGACAATATTCGTAATTTCTTCTCCTTTTGACTCTACAACAATGTCATTTTGTTTAGTATCAAAAGTTTTGATGTAGTTTCCTACGTTATCTAAGAAATTTACAGACTGATCTACTTTTTTCTTTCTTTTTTCAGTTGGGTAATATTGTGCTCCTGCCCAAGCTGCTTGTCCTAGTGCGAATAGTTCATTATAACCCACTTGTAAATAGAATCTTCCTGGATTTTTTAGTGATGCTGCATCTGGACATTTAATCATATCCATACTATCTGATTTGTCTTGTACTTTTAAACAAACTCTAAATTTTGAGTTTGACCAAATCTGATCATTAACTACTCCAGCCGGTTTTTGTGTTGCTAGAATAAGGTGAACGCCTAAAGAACGTCCAATACGAGCTGTTGATATTAATTGATCCATGAATTCTGGACGCTGATCTTTTAATTCAGCAAACTCATCACTGATAATAAATAAATGTGATACTGGTTGTTTTACTAATCCTTTTCTATAAAGTGATTGGTATTTATAAATATCAATGGTACTTTCATTTAAATTATCTCTTGCAGCATTAAATATTCTCTGTCGTTTTCTTAACTCACTTTGAATAGAAGCAAGAGAACGATTCATTTCAATCGTATCTAAGTTTGTAATAGTACCGGCCAAGTGTGGTAGTTTTATACCAGTTTCTTTATTCTCAAAAGCACCAGTTAATCCTCCACCTTTATAGTCAATTAATACAAATGATACTTCATATGGATGATAGTTTAGAGCCATAGATAAAATATAAGTAATAATAAATTCAGATTTACCACTACCAGTCATTCCGGCAATTAATCCATGTGGTCCATAAAATTTTTCATGTAAGTCTAGTTTAAATAGCTCTTGATGTTTATCTACTCCTACAGGGGCTGCTAAAGATTTGGTTGGATCGTTTGATTTCCAACGATTTAAGATGTTTAATTGTTCAATCATACCTACATTATACATTTCCAAGAAGCTTAAACTTCCTGGTAGACTCTGATTTTCTTTTGATATATCAATTGGAATATTTGCTAATATTTTGCAGCATTCATAGATGTTTAATCCTTGATCAAAATCTGCAATAAACTCTTTTTGTTTGTTAGAAACCAACTCATTTTCAAATACTCCGGATTTTTTATCACCAATACTGATAAATGTTTTACATTCATTTGGAATGTTTACAAGTCGTGGACTAATAACAATTAAACTAAATCCAATATTTAATTCTAGACCACAAACGTCTTTTATTAATTCTATATCACGAACCATTTTATAATCATCTGTAATAATCATATAATATGGTTTATATTTTGTATAATCTAGAGTATTTAATTCTCGCTTCCCATTATTATCTCTATATTTTCTAGCCTGGATTTCCTGTTCTAATACTAAAGATATTTCTTTTGCTTCATCTAAGTTCGTAGCAAAATAGCGAGTTTGTTTATCATTACTCCAACAATGTGGTAAAACTTTTAAATAATCCCATGTTGATTCATTTTTCTCATTTGTTAAAAGAACAATTTTTAAATCTTCATAACTATGATAGGCAATCATCTGTAAAATTAGTCCTTCAATAAAGGATTGTTTAATAGTAGCCATACCAATAATTGCTGTTACTCTGTTTCTTACAAAAGATAATGAAATAGGTACATTTTCTAAAGTATGTGATTCAGCTCCTAGTTTATAGACTTCTTTTAATAAATTATCATCCTGTAGGGAGAAATGTTCTTCTGGGAAACTTAGATTTCCTTGTAACTCTGCATTTCCCATTCCTAAGCGTAAATCTAGGAAATCACTTTGCTCTATTTCTCTTTCCCATAAGTTTCTTTTCTTGCTGTAGATTACGTCTTTTGTAACATTTAAAGGAACATAATTATCAATTAATATCTGGCGTTGTACTTTCATTTCAGTATCGATCAGTTTTCTCTTTTCTTGAATATATTCAGTATATCGATCTTGTCGCAATTTTTCTTTTTTCTTCTTTTGTTTTCTTTGATATCTTTTTTGCATAATTGGCCACAGTAACATTGTCATTAGCATAGCAAACGACATAATTAGTGTTGGCATAGCCGTTGATAAATCTCTTGTACCATCAATTACTCCTACCAAAGCAGAATATCCCATCGCAACGGACATCATTGCCATGGTCATCATAGGCCCTAATGTATAAATTAGTGGGGTTTTATCATCTTCCGCTTTTGCAGGAGGAGGATCTATCTTTATATTTACTGGTTCAATCATTGTCTTGAATCTTGGCGCCCTAAAAAAATAATCATCTTCCTTAAAAAATTCAATTCCTTCTTCATCTGGATTATCGACTTCTACTTGATTTTGAACAATTGGATATTGTATTTCAAAAGCATTCATATCAAATTTTAAAAAGTTTCCTATATTATTTACTAAAATAGAATCTTTCATTACTATTATTTTTAATCCCATGATAAAAATTATATCACCATATTCTAATGGCTTTGTTCCAATGGCAATATTGTTAGCATATGTTCCATATTTACTGTTTAAATCTTGAACTACCCATTTTCCTTGATTGTAAATTAATCTAGCGTGTTGTTTGGATACTAATGGATAATTATAATTAATATGTGCTCTAGAATCATTACCAATAATTAGTTCTCCTTCTTTTTTTAAATGTAGCCATTTAACGTTTTCATCCATAGTTGGAGAACAGTATAAAATTACATATTCATTATCCGTGTTTATTTTTAAGAAAAACAAACTATAATCCTTTAATATGGCTGATTCCACTTCTTTATCTCCAGACATGATTTTGGTTTCAAAATCACTCTTTATTTTCCACTGACCATTGTATTCTTCCACATTAATTAAATTTCTTACGTTTCCAAGATAGTCGTTATCTGTAATCCAATAATTTCCTGATATTTTTGTTGGCAAAGTAAAATTATAGATTTTGGTCTTTTTTATTAATCTAACAATCACTTTATCACCAACCTTATCCTATCTTTTCATTCTAGTTTAATTATATCTTTTTTTTGATTGTTTTACAATATTTATTTCATCCTTTCCTTCAAATAAAAAAGATTTATTTTTTCAATCTTTCTATCTTTTATATATTTTTAATTTTATTATATTACATATTTTACCTTGTTTCCTTTTTTCATAAAGTCTATTATTCCTTTTGTTATGGTTTTGGCTAAACGTTTTTGATATTCTTCTTTTTGAAGAAGTTTTCTTTCTGTAGGATTAGATAAATATCCACATTCTACTAATACCCCTGGTGTTGTAGTATTACGATACATATATAAATCTGTTGTTTTAATGTTTCTATTACTATCTAATTCCTTTTTAAATCTATTCATAATGGATTGGGCTAAAACTTTATTTTCTTTATTTATTGAATTATATAATACTTCTGCTCCTCTTAAAGTATTATCGTCATACCAATTAATGTGAATTGATATATATAAATCACATTTTTTTTCTTTTATTAGCAATAATCTTCTATACAAATCTCCTCTTTTTTTTGCTGAATCATATATTGAGGATAAATCCACATCTCTTTTTCTTGTCATATAAACAATTGCACCATATTTTGTTAGTTCTTTTTCTAATTCTTTTGCTATTTCTAGATTTATATCTTTTTCTAAAATGTCACCATAATATGTACCACTATCTCTCCCACCATGTCCCGCATCTACCATAATAATGGTATCTTGTAACGGTAAAGACTGAGCTGAGATTATCTGTATAGAAAATACGAATAAACATAAGACAACTAACACTATACTCTTACATTTTTTCTTTAACATAAAACCACCTATTAATTATATGCATTTTAGGCATTCACCTATACTCTATTCTTTTCAAAGAATACATTATATTGGTGAGATATGATGATAAATAATTTTTTAGAGTTATCACCCGTGATTCAGGCTCTTTTAGCAACTCTTTTTACTTGGCTTGTTACAGCACTCGGAGCAGCAATTGTTTTCTTTTTTAGGGAAGTTAAAAAAAGTATTATGGATGCTTTATTAGGGTTCTCAGCAGGGGTTATGATTGCTGCTTCTTTTTGGTCTTTATTAAGTCCAGCGATTGAAATGGCTAATAGTATGCAAATGATTTCGTGGTTAGTTGTCTTTTTAGGTTTCTTTAGTGGTGGCCTTTTACTATTTTTAGGTGATAAACTTTATGATTTTATGCAACAAAAGATGAGAAAAAAAGAATCCGCTACATCTCATAGACTTAAACGTTGTCTTATGCTTGTTTTCTCTATTACATTACATAATATTCCTGAGGGCTTAGTAGTTGGTGTTGCATTTGGATCTTTGGCTTATAGTCTAGAAGGTTCTACGTTAGCTTCTGCTCTAACTCTCGCTTTAGGAATTGGACTTCAAAACTTTCCAGAAGGTAGTGCTGTTAGTCTTCCTCTTAGAAGAGAGGGATACTCCAGAAAAAAAGCTTTCTTTTTTGGTCAATTAAGTGGAATCGTCGAACCAATATCTGCTGTTATTGGAGCTATTTTAGTATTAAAGATACAAGTACTTTTACCATTTTTACTTGCTTTTGCTGCTGGAGCAATGATATATGTAGTTGTAGAAGAATTAATACCGGAAAGTCAGTCTAATAAAAAAAAGGATTTAATGGCTCTTTTTACCTTAATCGGATTCTCCGTAATGATGATTCTAGATGTTGCTTTAGGTTAAAAAACTATTTCTGTTTTAGAAATAGTTTTTATTTTAAATATAAACTTTCTCCCTTTTTTAGGTAAATTCCATATAAATCATCTTTTGTACATGTATAAATCAATTTAGGAATAGGGTCCTGGTTTTCTATATCATTACTCTGCTCATTTTCTTCGGAAGTTTCTGGTAATGGTTCTAATTGTTCTATATCAGAAATTTCTTCTGGTTTTGTAGTTATTCCTACATTTGTTATTTTTTGAAAATTATATCCATTGTCATTTATTACGTTTGTATTATCATCTATCCATAGGCATTCCTCTGGCTTTTTACCATTTATTATTACATAGTATCCTTTAGCATTCGCAAACCATCCAGGGCTCTGATACTTTCCCTTTGCGCATTCTATATGGCAATGATTTCCAGTGGCATTTCCTGATGTTCCTTCTTTATAGAATGCTTCTTTTTGTTTTATTTTCTTTCCTACATATAACTTACTAATATCATTAGTATGAGCAAATAAAATTGTCATATAGTCTATTGTACCATCTGGATATTCTACGGGATTATCACTTTCTAGCCATACTTCATTAGCATCTTGTGTATATATCTTTTTTATCGTACCAGAAAATGGTGCATACACTTCTTCAATGCTCGTATTTTCTCCGGCATCATCAATCGCATAACTGTCTACATGTGTTCCTTCACCATATCCTTGTGTAATACGCATATTTTTTAATGGGTAAATTGGTCTTTCCATTATTTTTCCTCCCTATTGATAATTTTATCTTTTGAAATTGTTATTGTATTTTTAGTAAGTAGGTCAGAATGAGAGGCAAGTTTTCCTTCTAATGACTTATATATAGTGTCAGCACCTATAAATGAGAAAAAGCCAATCCACAGACTAGTAGGAAGTGTGATATCTGTAAATGTGTAACAAAAGATGATTCCTATTAGCATGTTTATTATAAATGAATATAGACATAAAAATTTACTCGTTTTAAAACAGCTTTTTGTTTTCTGTACCACCGCACATGTAATCGCGCTAAGAGCTATAGAAATTACTAGTAATTGTTGTAGAAATTCTAGATTTAGCATATTAATCACCTGCAGTATTATATGCTTTTTTTGTTTTTTCGGTCACAAAAAAAGCATCTTTCGATGCTTTTGAAACAGTATAAATTAACGTTTTGAGAATTGTGGAGCACGACGTGCTTTTTTCAATCCTGGTTTCTTACGTTCTTTCTTACGAGGATCTCTTGTAATAAATCCAGCAGCTTTTAATACTTTTCTGAAACTATTTTCAGAATCAGCTGGTGTTGTTGAATCATATTCTAATAATGCTTTTGTAATTCCGTGACGGATAGCACCAGTTTGTCCAGTGTATCCTCCACCTTTTACTGTAGCAGTAACGTCAAACATTTCTTTTGTATTTGTTAATTCTAGTGGTTGGCATAAATCCATTACACAAATTTCAGATGGGAAATATTCATTTACATCTCTACCATTTACAGTGATTTTTCCAGTTCCTGGAGTTAAAGTAACTTTAGCAATACTAGTCTTTCTATGACCAGTTCCATAATATCTATTTTTCTTTTCTTTTGCCATAACTTAAACCCTCCTATTTCACTTCAAGCACTTCTGGCTTTTGTGCCTCATGCTTGTGCTCGCTTCCTGTATATACGAATAATTTCTTATACATTTGTCTACCTAATCTGTTATGTGGTAGCATTCCTTTAACGGCTCTTTCTACCATTTCAACTGGATATTTTTCAATCATTTCTTTGGCAGTTCTTTCTCTTAATCCACCTAAGTATTGTGAATGGTTATAATACATCTTGTTGTTTAATTTGTTTCCTGTTAACATTACTTTTTCGGCATTAACAATGATGATGTTATCTCCGCAGTCAATGTGTGGAGTATATGTTGGTTTGTGTTTTCCACGTAAATATGTTGCAGCTAAAGCAGCTACACGACCTAAAGGTTTTCCTTCAGCATCAATAACGTACCATTTACGTTCTACTGTTTCTTTCTTTTGCATATAGCTTTTCATAAATTTCTCTCCTTTACCTTCAATTAGGTTTTCCCAGGACCTAATTAATGTGGGGATATTTCGAATGTACCGATTATGATTATACTAAAAAAAGTATTAAAAATCAATACTTTTTTTCACTATTATAGATGTTTTGTAGGAACTTTTTCAGCAATTGCTGAATTTTGTAATTCTTCAGCTTTTTGGTCAATGCTAGCAAGTAGTTGTATTTGTTCTTCATCTGATAGTGACTCAAACCATTCTTCTACGTTTCTTGCTTGGTTTACTGCCATTTCTTGCTCTACTGTTATTCCCATTTCTGCAGCTTGTGCTTGATATTCTGCAGCAAAAGCAGACTGAAAGTTAATAGTACTTGATATTGTTGTAGTAGCAGCTGTTGTCCCTAATAACTTTGCTACCTTTTTTGGATTCAAAAACATATTACCATCTTCATCTTTATCAACGGCATAAACTGTTCCTGCTGTTGATGTAGTTCCAAGTGATGATGTTAATTCAATTTGACTCCCACTTAATGTCCATGTTGTTGGTTCCAAGTTTGTTACTGATATTGTTGATGATTCGAAAATACCCATTTTTCATTCCCCCTATTTTCTCACTGCTACTTTAGCAACTGTATTTTCAATTGAATTTTCTGGCGGTGTTATCATTTTATCTAACACTGCCTCTGGTATTGTAATTTCTTCTTTTGGTTTATCCATAATGGCATCTTGACTTTTTTTAGCACTCATAAGCCTATCTTTTAATTGTTGTAAGCCCTCTATTGTATTAATACTATCTAATAACCCTTGCTCACTATAGAGGTCTTTTCCTTCTGATAAGCCTTTTTGAATTCCACTTATTAAATCTTGATTTTCTTCATATGTCTTTTTTATTCCTACTAAGCTTTTCTTTACGATTGCTTTTTTTCTCATTTGTAGTGAACATAAATAATAATCTTGTGCATTCATACATTGGAAGTTTTTAAATCCTGCTATAACCTGATATCCTCCTAGTATGAAAGGTAATATAGGCACTCCGGCTATTCCTAAGCCTACACTTACTCCCAAAAGTGCCCCATTCATTTTCAAAGAGTTTTTATGAATGTTTTTATTTCTACTAATATACTTATAAAAATTTTCTACTCTTTTATCTACACCTTGATAATAATTAATAGATCTTTCTTCCTTTAACTGTTTTCTAACTAGTACTTTTCCACGTCTCATATTATCTATAATTTCTTGCTTTTCTGCTTCTGTTTTTGCTTTTTTCATCTTTTTAGCTGCTGTATACTCAGCTAGTCTATCCGACCATTTTAGCATCCTATCTTCTTTTATAATCCGTTTAATGAACTTAAATTTTGCTTTATCAAATTTTTTTACAAATTTTTGAAATCTTTTAGCTCCTAGCTTTTCATGTAATTTTGCTTTATCTTTATAAATTTGTCTTTCTTGCTTACTCTTACTTTCTTCTATCTCGTGATTGATTTCTTCTTGCTTCTTACTTAATTCTACAAGTTTATTTTGATATTCTATTAACTTTGGATTTGCAGTTTTGATGTTATCAGATGAGGTATTTTCCATATTCTGAAGTTCACTTATTAACTTTTCTGTTTCTGTTATTTGTTCACTATATTTTCTAGATAATTCTTTACCTCTAACTTTTTTTCCATCTACTAATATTTCATCAGATAACTTTATTTTTTCAGGATGAAAAAGCAATAAATAATTATAACGTATTTTGTCTAATCTTTGTTGGATGGAGTCTTTTACGGCTTCCATTCCAATCCCCCCTTTTATTCAATAGACGCGCTTATTATATCATAAAATGCTCCAATTGTCAATCTGAATAGACTTTTGGACAAAAAAACATATCTAATTGATATGCTTACTTATTATATTTTATATTTGTTAAATATAATCCTTCGGCTGGTGCTGTTTTTCCACCTGTTGATCTGTCCTTTTTATTTAAAAACTTTTCCACATATTCTGGTGATTCTTTTTCTTCTCCTACTCTAATTAATATACCTACCATGTTTCTTATTTGATAACGAAGAAAGCCATTACCTGTAAATGTAAATTTGATAATGTCATTATTTATTTTTTCCACTGTTGCTGTGGAAATTGTTCTAACACAGTTTTCTTTTTCTTTATTTTCGGTTACAAATGATCTAAAATCATGCTCTCCTAATAAGTACTGAATGCCATCTTTCATTTTTTCTACATTTAGATGATAATTATATTGAAATACGTAATTTCTTTCTAATGGATTATATTCTCCTATATTTATATAATATTCATATGTTTTTTCGACTACATTATATCGTGCATGAAAGTTATCTGGAACTATTTCTGTCTTAATTACGTGAATATCTTCTGGAAGATTGCTATTCATAGCTCTTTTTAGTTTATACTCTGTAATCTTTACTTCTAAGTCGGCATGACCACATTGCATTTTAGCATGGACACCTTTATCTGTTCTACCAGAGGAAGTAAATGTAGTTCTTTTTCCATTGTTAATTTTAGTTAAGGCATTTTCAATTTGTTCCTGAATAGTATACATTCCAGGCTGACTTTGATAGCCCTTATAATTTGTTCCATCATAAGATAATGTGATTAAAAATCTCATAAGCCACCCCATTTATTTTTTTACTTTTTCAACTGTTTGAGAAGATATTTTGGGCTTTTGTAAAGACTTTGCCCAGTCTCTGATTTGGGCTGCTTGTTCTGGGGTTTTTATACTTGCTACAATTTCCTCGATTGTTGGTATTCTTTCATTTTCCTGTGTTAGTGTACCAATTAACTCTTTTCCTTCAGTATACTCGGAATTTCTTTTCTTTACTTTTCTTTCTTCTAACTTCCTTAACATAGGTTCAGAGTAATTGTATCTTGCTATGTTATAATCTTGGATATTTACACATTGCCAGTTTATGGCTGCACTACATAGTTCTATTATTAATATTGGAATTAATCCAGATAAACCTAGAACTATGCCAATGCCTAACAAAGGAATTACAACCGCATCTTTTTGCAACCCTTTTTTGTGAATATCTTTATTCCAGTTCAAGTATTTTATGAATTCTGTTGGGTTGTTTTCATTCATATGATAATTTCTATTTTGCTCCCTAACAAATTCCTTTTTCATTAATAATTTTTCTTCATTAAATTTTCTAATAATTCTCTTTCTTTCTTCTGCTGTAGTTGCCTTTTTTAATTGTCTGTTTCTATGAAAATCATTCCATTTACTATAATACTTTAAAAAATTAGGACATATGGTTTTTAATACTTTATACTTAGCTTTTTCAACAGCAAAAACTACTTTTTGAAATTTTTCTGCGCCTAATTTTTTGTGAAGATTCATTTTTCTTTTCCACAGTTCCCGTTCATATTCCCTTTTTTCATTATTGTTCATTTCTTTATTTTTTTTTATTTTCTGCGGACATAATATAAGCATCATATCTTCTGTTATTTTCCTACATTTTTCTTTCATCCGTTACCCCTTTATAATAAAAAAAATAAATTTCCATTTATTTTAGTACTTTTTGACTTGCATCTTTTGCTATTAGTTCATCATACTTTTCTGATGCTAATGTGGTTAATTGTGCTAGTTCTTCTTCTGATAATGAGTCCACATAATTTTGTGCAATCTCAATGTTAACGACTTTATGTTCTGTTAATCCACCAGTTGCTATACTACTAGATATACCAATATATGTTGTTAATACACTATCTCTGCTATATGGTTCTTCTAATAGATCATTGGTTGTAGACCAAGAAGTTGAAGCAGTACTTAATGAACTTGATGTTGTTATCGTATCGAATAATCCCATATTTTTTCCCCCTTCGTTTTGCTTGCTATATTTTATCATACAATGATTTAGTTGTCAATTATCATTTAATACTTTGTTTTAATACTTTTTGATTAGTCTCGAATGCTGTTAATTCTTCATACTTTTCTGACGCTAATGTGGTTAATTGTGCCAGTTCCTCATCTGATAAAGATTCGATGTATTGATGAGAAATTTCAATATTAATTTTTTTGTTTAAATCATCTTTAAACGTTCCTGCTGCTATTGTAGTAGAGAATCCAAAATATGTAGTTAATAATGTATCGTTACAAACTGGATCATCCATAATTTTATTGGTTGTAGTACAAGAACTTGATAAACTACTTATCATACTAGAAGTTGATAAGGTCTCTATAATAGCCATGGTTATCTTCCTCTCTTTTTGTTCTGTATTCTATCATATACATTTTAATCTGTCAATCTATACATGTTTATAGACATCTTTTATGATATCTCTAATATCTTTATGATATTCTAGTTTTACTTTTTTCTTTTTTATTGCCTTATACGTAAATAATACTCTTTCGGGGACTTGAAATCCATTTCTTTTTAAATAATCCACTCGCTCATATCCTTCTTCTGTTGCTGTTTCTAGAAAAATTCTTTTGTTTTTTACAAATAACATTCTGTCTGTATATTGATATAGAACTTCTTCATCTAATGTTCCAATAATAATTAATTTGTGAAATTGCTCTTTTAACTTTCTTAGAACCATAATCATTCTTTTTCTACTTTTATTATCTAAAAATCTAAATGGATCGTCTAAAATAATAATATCTGGATTAGATAATAGTCCTATTGCAAGTTCTACTTTTTTCTTTTCAGATCTAGAAAGTGTGGTAATGTTTCTGTCTAGTAACGACTCATCTAGGCCAACTATTTTTAGAGAGTCTTTTTCTTTTTTTTCTATATTTTTTATTTGTAAATGATAATAATTAATAATATAATCCATGTGTTCTTTAATAGTATTCAAATAGTTTATTTTGTGAAATTCTTTTTCAATTATACTAATCGTTTTATAATAATCCAAGTGATTTTCTGGGGTTACTACAGTTTCATTCATTGTTATATTTCCTTCAGGTAGAGTCTCTAATCTTAATATTTCTAATAATTCTTCATATTCTGGACCTGTTATCCCTATTATACTATCACTAGATAATTCGGTAGAAAATTCCCAGTCATTTGTTCTTATATTTTCTAATTTTATTTCCATATGTTATCCACCAGCCTGTCTATATCTAATTCTGTTTTTTCTACTAAATTGTAATCTCTTAATTTTACAGATAGATCAACCATAAATGGTAATTCTAATCCAATTTTGTTTAATACATTATCTTTTTCTATAATAGATAATGGTTCTCCTTCTAATAGTAGTTTTTTTTCATCAATAATTAATAGATAATCACTTTCTAATGCAATATTTAAGTCACTGGTTGTCATGACAATGGAAATTCCTGTTTCCAATTGTAGAGTTCTTAATAAATTAATCATTTCTTTTTTTTCTTTTATATCTAATTCTCCACAGATATCATCGAGAAAAAGTATTTGAGGAGACCCGAGTAATTTTTCTGCTAATAGAATTTTTATTTTTATAAACTCTGGGACTTCATTTGGATTTTTCTTTTGGTATTTTGTTAATTTGTATTTTTTTATAATTTCTTTGTATGTTTCTTTTTTTTCTTCTTCTGCTTTTTTAAATAGATGTATTGTATAATTTAGTTCTTCTTCTACTGTCTTAAATAAAAAGGTTGGGTTATCTTGTGGAATAATCGTTCCCGTAATTTCTTTCCACAGATTCTGTGGATATTCTTCTATGTACATCCCTAATAATTTTATTTCTTGTGTTGTGGGTATTTGTCCACTTAATATTCTTATTAATGTTGTTTTGCCACAGTTATTAGCACCTGATATAGTTATAAACTTCTCTGGTTCTACTTGGAAGGAGATATTTTCAAATAAATCTTTATAAGATAAATTGGTAACTTCTAGTAATTCTTTCATATCGACCCTCCCGTTTCATGTCTTATTATATAATAATCCGTTTAAAAAAGCCATTATATTATTTGGCTTTTTTCTTTTGTATTCTATATGCACAACGTAATAAAAACTTGTCTGATAGAAATCTTCCAAAAAACTTTGCACATTTCATTTTAAATCCTGGAATAATTAACATTTTCTTTTTATCTATCATTTGATCAATTGCATATTTTGCAACGTAAGTACTTTTTAATGGTTTTACTCCAAATTTTACTCCTGCTACATTATTAAAATTAGTATCTACTGGACCTGGGCATAAAACAGATATTTGTACGTTTGACTTTTTCTTCTTTTGTTCATACCATAAAGCTTCTGATAGCTGATAGACATAAGACTTTGTGGCATAATAGGTACTCATTAATGGTCCGGGTTGAAAAGCTGCGGATGATGCTACATTAAGAATGTAACCTGACTTTCTTTTTTCCATATCTTTTAAGAATGCTTTCGTTAAAATATGTACTGCCTTGATATTAGTATCAATCATCTCTAATTCTTGTTGAAGATCTGTTGTTGTGAACTCGCCAAACATACCAAATCCTGCATTATTAATTAATATATCTATGTTTTCTTTTTTAGTTAATACATATAGTTCTTTCACCTTTTGTTCATTAGATAAATCCGCTACAATGATCGTTACTTTTGTTGGTAATGCTTCTTGAATTTTTTCTAACTTTTCTCTATTTCTAGCTACCAAAATAAGCTCATATTTTTTCGTTGCTAGATACCTAGCTATATCTAAGCCAATACCTGATGATGCTCCTGTAATTAATGCCTTCATACCGACACCTCTTTTTTCTACTCATTCACTTTTATTATATAATAAAATGCACTAAAAAAAAAGGATGTTGACATTCCTTTTACTTTTTTGAAGAAGAATTTGTTGTTGCTGGACTTTTTTCTCCCGCATCACTAGAAAGCATTTCTTCCATGCTCATCATATCTTCATATTCCTGCGTTGTCTTAATAATCTCTCTTGCAAAAAAATCATTGTATATTTGATTTATAGCATCTTGAGTTTCTCTATTTCTTTTGTCTAAATTTTCCATAGCTTTTCTCGTGTCATCTTGATCTTTTTGAACTTTTTTTTGAAATTCTTGATTGCTTTGATTATATAAATTATTTGCTTCTTGTATTGATAGATGTGCAAACTCGGTAATACTGTATCTACTTATGAAGTCTCTTCTTGCATCATCAGAAACTAATTTTTTATTTGATAAAATTAGATTCCAATTATTTACAGTATAAGTGATATTTTCCTCGAGTGTACCTGCTTCTAACTTTGGGTTTTGTTCTAAATACTCCCTTAACTTTTGATATTCTTTTCTATATTTTCCTCGAAGCTCAGGACTGTCTAGGTATGTTACTCTGTCTACACCTTCTTTTTCTTCGATATATCCTTGTAATTGTTGATATACTTTTTTATCTTCTGTTCTATTTCTATCTCTTGCGATTTGTAAAAATCTGCTTCTTTGTTCTGGGGTAGCTTTGGTAAAAGTTACATAGGTTACTCCTGTTCTTAATTCTTGCATAATTTCTGGTTCATCTTTATTTTCTTCTATATTTTTTTGCATTTCTAACCATTGCTCATTTATATTCTGTAATAGTCTTGTAAATGCATCCACATTTACTCCTTGTCCTGATTCATATAGTTCTGGTAAAAACTGTTGATAACTTTCTTTTCCCTTTAAATAGCTTGACATAATCTTTAGATATGCTTCTCTCATGCTTTGTTCTTGTTTCAAATTTGCTAGATAGTCTTTTTTAGAAATGTTATTAGCATCCAATATTGGTTTAAAGGCTTCATATACATATAATTTAGCGGATAATCTTTCTTTACCATAGAGATTCATCTTTCCTGTCTTTGATTGCTTTATTAAAGATATAGCACCATTTTCTTTATCTAACATTGCCTTTATATTTTCAAACATATTATCACCTGAGTTTATTTTATCACAAAAAGAAAAAGACACAAGGTCTCGTGTCTATTTATCTTCTGCTTCTTTCTTTTTAGCAGGTTTCTTTTCTTCTGGTTTAGCTTCATCTACTAATTTTAAAATTACCATTAGAGAGTTGTCTCCACGACGTTCAGATAATTTTAAAATTTGAGTATATCCACCATTACGATTTTCATAACGTTTTGCTAAATCATGGAAAATTTTATCCACAACTTTTTTATCATTATGTAAGAATGCTAATGCTTTACGACGAGAAACTAAATCACCTTTTTTACCATAAGTAATCATTTTTTCAACAAACTTACGAACTTCTTTTGCTCTAGTTTCAGTTGTAGTAATACTTTCGTTTACTACTACTTGTTTTGTCATAGTAGCTAGCATACTTCTTCTATGTTTATTATCTACACCTAATTTTCTCATAGTTATTTCCTCCTTATATTTTAGTCGTCATCACGTAATACTAGACCCATATCTCTAATTTTATCTAATACTTCTTTTAGTGATTTCTTTCCTAGATTACGGATTTTCATCATGTCTGATTCACTCTTATTAACAAGATCTTGTAAAGTATGAATACCAGCTCTCTTTAAGCAGTTATATGCTCTTACAGAGAAGTCTAGGTCTTCAATTGATGTTTCTAAAGCTTTTACTTTTGGATCTTCTGTTTTTTCAATCATCATTCCACTTACATCTGCGATTGATGATAAATCTGTTAAAATTGTGAAATGTTCAATTAAAATTCTTGAAGCTAAAGCGATTGCTTCTTCTGGTTTCATAGAACCATTTGTCCATACGTCTAAAATTAATTTATCATAACTTTCATCTTGTCCAACACGAGCGTTTGCAACTTCATATGATACTCTTTCAATAGGAGAATATAATGAGTCAATAGCTATAACTCCTGCTTTTTTAATATCATGTATTTTCTTGTTGTCTTCACTTCTTACATATCCACGACCATTTGATACAGTCATTTCCATGTTTAGAGAAGCTCCTTTTGATAATGTAGCGATGACTTTATCTTTGTTAATAACTTCGATATCAGCATCGTGTTCAATATCTCCAGCAGTGATTTCTCCTTCTTTTGTTGTATTGATACGAACAATCTTTTCTTCGTTTGAATGGTTTTTAAATACTACCCCTTTCAAATTTAAAATGATTGTTGTTACATCTTCATAAACACCTTCAATTGTTTGGAATTCATGAAGAACACCATCGATTTTAATACTACTAATAGCACTACCTGGAAGAGATGATAACATTACTCTTCTTAAAGCGTTACCAATTGTAGTTCCAAATCCTCTTTCTAATGGTTCTAATTCGAATCTACCATAGAAATTGCTTTCTACAGAATCTGTTATTTTATAAATTGGTTTTTCAAATTGTAACATGAAACTAACCTCCCTTATTCATTAATTATACACGTGGACGTTTTGGTGGACGACATCCGTTGTGTGGTATTGGTGTAACGTCAACAATTGTAGTTACTTCTAACCCTGCAGTTTGAAGTGAACGAATTGCTGTTTCTCTACCTGGTCCTAAACCTTTTACACGTACTTCTACTTTACGCATACCCATGTCATATGCAGCTTTTCCAGCAGCTTCTGCAGCCATACCAGCAGCAAATGGAGTTGATTTTTTACTACCTTTGAATCCGATAGCTCCAGATGATGCCCAGCTAATTACGTTACCATCCTTATCTGTGATTGTAGTAATTGTATTATTGAATGTTGAATGAATATGTGCAATACCTTCAGGAACATTCTTTTTAACTTTTCTTTTTCTAGTTTTGTAAGCCATCTAAGTTTACCTCCTTTAAAATTTCTTTCATTAAGTTAACTAAGCTTTTTTCTTGTTAGCTACTACTTTTCCTTTACCTTTACGAGTACGTGCATTACGATTTGTTCTTTGTCCTCTTACAGGTAATCCTTTTTTATGGCGACTTCCTTCATATGAATTAATTTCCATCTTAGTTTTGATGTTCATACTTACTTCACGACGAAGATCACCTTCTGTTAAATGTTTGTTAATTTCATCACGAATTTTAACTAAATCTTCTTGAGATAAATCTTTTGTTTTTGTTGTTGGATCAATATTTACTGCCTTTAAAATTTGTTTAGCTAAACTTTGTCCAATACCATAAATATAAGTTAATGAAATACAAATGTGCTTGTCGTTTGGAATATCTACACCTTTAATACGTGCCATTAATTACACCTCCTAAAAATTATCCTTGTTTTTGTTTGTGTTTTGGATTTTCACAAATAATTCTTACTGTACCTTTACGTTTTACGACTTTACATTTTTCGCAAATTGGTTTAACTGATGCTTTTACTTTCATACTATCCCTCCTATTATTTACGATAGGTTATACGCCCACGTGTTAAATCATAAGGCGAAAGTTCTATCATTACGGTATCTCCTGCTAAGATACGAATATAGTTCATTCGTATTTTACCAGAAACGTGAGCTTCCACAATGTGTCCATTTTCTAGTTGAACTTTAAATTTCCCACCTGGGATAATTTCAAGAACTTTACCTTCAATTTCAATTGTATCTTCTTTGGCCATCTTTATCACTCTCCTGTCAAGATTTGATATCCATCTTTTGTCACTACTACTGTATGTTCAAAGTGTGCTGATAAGCTACCATCTTGTGTATCAATCGTCCAATTATTATCATGAATAAATATATCGGGTCTACCTAATGTTAGCATTGGTTCCACAGCAATTACCATACCTTCTTTTAGTCTTGAACCAGTATTTGGAATACCATAATTTGGCACTTCTGGATCTTCGTGAACAGAAGTTCCTACTCCGTGACCACATAGTTCTTTTACGACCCCTAGGTTATGCTTATGGGCGTACTGTTCAATCGCATAGCCAATATCACCTATTCTATTTCCTGGCTTTACTTGTGCTAAGCCTACGAATAGTGATTTTTCAGTGTCTTCTAGTAACTTTCTTGTTTTATCATCTACTTCTCCTACTGCGTAAGTCCAAGCAGAGTCTCCATGGTAACCTTTGTAACATGCTCCAATGTCAATAGAAATAATGTCTCCATTTTTTAATTTTCTATCGCTTGGGAATCCATGAACCACTTCTGAATTGATACTTGTACATAGTGTAGATGGGAACCCTTCGTATCCCTTAAAAGAAGGAGTAGCATCCTTACTTCTTATAAAGTCTTCTGCTAGCTTATCTAACTCTTTTGTAGTTATTCCTTCTTTTATATATGGTTTTAGATACTGATGGGTTTGATATACTATATTACCAGCAATTTTTAATAATTCAATTTCTCTTTTACTTTTAATTGTTATCACTATTTTTCATCTCCATCTTTTTTTGATGAAGTAGAAACGCTGATAATTTTGTCTATCTGTTGAAAGACATTTTCAATTGTATCGTTTCCGTTTACTTCAGTTAAAACTCCTTGTTGTCTATAATGTTCTATAATTGGTTCTGTTTTTTCTTGATACATTTTATATCTAGTTTGGAAAGCTTCTAAGTTGTCATCGTTTCTTTGATATAATTTTCCTCCGCAGATATCACATACAGATTCGATTTGTGGCGCACTTGCTTTTTCATTGATATTATAAACTGCATGACAGTCCTCACAAACTCGTCTACCTGTAATTCTTCTTTCTAATGTCTTTTCATCGATTACAATTGAAATTACATTTCCTACTTCATATCCTAATCTCTTTAGGATCTTATCATATTCAACTGCTTGATCTAGACTCCTTGGAAATCCATCTATGATGTAACCATTTTTGCAATCTTTTTCCTGTAGTCTTTTTTCAATTAGTTGATATGTAATTTCATCTTTTACTAATTTTCCACTTGCTAGTGTCTCTCTTACATAATTTCCTACTTCACTATCTTCCTTAGCGATTTCTCTTAGGATATCACCAGTTGATATATGTGGAATATGATATTTAGCAACAACTAGCTCTGCTTGTGTTCCTTTACCGGCAGCAGGTGGAGCTATAAACATAATATTTTTCATTTTTACCTTCTACTATATCCTCTCTTATAACTTCTGGTCAAAATACTTCCTTCCAATTGTTTATAAGTTTCTAGTGCTACACCTACAACGATTAATAATCCTGTACCACCAATAGATACGCTTGTAGGCAAGCTTGTTAATTTAGAAAATAGAATTGGTAATCCGGCAATTACTATTAGGAATGTTGCTCCTAAAATAGTAAGCCTTGATAAGATTTTACTTACATGTTTTTTTGTATCTTCTCCAGGTCTAATTCCAGGAACATACCCTCCATTTTCCTGTAGATTCTTAGCAAATTCTTCTGGCTTTACTTGAATAAAAGTATAGAAGTATGCGAAGAAAAATATGAATACTACATAGATTAAAAATCCTACTGGAGTTGTATATGTTAAATACTTTTGTACAACTAAAGTAAATGTTTCATTTTTAATTACTTGTGCCAAGATTCCAGGGATTGCTAGTAAACTTGATGCAAAGATTACTGGAATTACTCCGGCAGTATTTATTTTAATTGGCATAAAACTTTGAGCTGATTTTCCGTATGCGCTTGTTGATTTATTGGCATACTGGATTGGTATTCTTCTTTCTGATTCTTGAACAAAAATCATTCCGATGACAATTGCAAAGTACACAATTACGAATAATATAAATTTAATAACTCCTAATGTAATTACTTGTGCAGTTCCATCGAATGCAACTAGACCGGTAAAGGCATCAATAAACATTTGAGGAAGAGTTGCAATGATACCAGCCATGATAATTAAGCTTGTACCATTTCCTATTCCTTTTTGTGTTATTTGATCTCCTAACCATAATAGGAATGCAGTACCTGCTGTTAAAACTGTTGCAATGTATAAATATTCTAATACATCTCCTGTTCTACCAATGAAGGCAAATGCAAATGCATAACCTTCAATAAAAGCAAATGCGATACCTAAATATCTAGTGATTTGATTTAACTTTTGTCTTCCCGTTGCTCCCTGCTTTCTTAATTCTGCAAAATACGGAATGATATCCATTTGTAATAGTTGCATGATGATTGATGCCGTAATATATGGCATAACACCTAATGCAAAGATTGAGAAGTTTTGTAATGCGCCACCGCCTAAGGTGTTAATTAATTCTAGAAATCCTAGATTACTAGTTAAATCTTGTGTTCCTGGAACTCGAATTGAAATACCCAATATGAAGATCATTAGTGCCCCAAGAGTAAAGTAAATACGATGACGTAAATCCTTATTCGTTGAGGTAAATAATTGCTTCATAGTTTTGAACATACTAGATCACCTCAGCTTTACTTCCTGATTCTTTGATCTTTTCTAATGCGCTTGTTGAAAATTTATTAGCTTGAATAGTTAATTTATGTTCTAACTTTCCATTTCCTAAAATTTTAAGTCCATCTAATTCTTTTTTAATAATTCCTTTTTCCATTAATAATGCAGGTGTTACTACTGTACCATCTTCAAATACATTTAAATCTCCTAAGTTCACTGTAGCATAGCTAACTTTAAAGCGTGCATTTGTGAAACCTCTCTTTGGAAGTCTTCTATATAATGGTAATTGTCCACCTTCAAATACTGGATTGATACTACCACCACTACGTGCTTTTTGTCCTTTTTGTCCGCGTCCACATGTTTTACCAATACCACTACCTGGACCGCGTCCTACACGTTTTCTTGCATGAGTAGCACCGATATTTTTTTCTAATTCATGTAATTTCATTATCCTAATATCTCCTCTACTGTTTTACCGCGAAGTGCTGCTACTTGTTCAACAGTTTTCATTGCTTTTAATGCATTTAATGCAGCAGTTGCAGTATTAATTTTAGTTCTTGCTCCTAGTGATTTAGAGACAACATCACGAATTCCTGCTAATTCTAAGATAGCACGAACAGATCCACCAGCAATGATACCAGTACCAGCTGGAGCAGGTTTAATGATAACTCTTGCAGCACCACTTGTTCCTACCATTTCATGAGCTACTGTTCTTCCGTCAATTAGAGGTATTGTGATCATTTTCTTGTTTGCATCTTGAATTGCTTTCTTGATTGCATCAGGTACTTCATTAGCTTTACCAATACCTAATCCAACTTTACCTTTACGGTCACCTACGACAACAGTTGCTGAATATCTTCTACGACGTCCACCTTTAGTAACTTTTACTACGCTTTTAACGTCGATTACTAATTCTTCATACAACTTCTCTCTAGGTTCTTGAGACTTTCTTTGCATAATACCCTCCTATTAGAATTCTAATCCATTTTCACGTGCAGCTTCTGCTAAAGCTTTTACACGTCCATGATAAAGGTATCCTCCTCTATCAAATACCACTTTTGTAATTTTTGCTTTTGTTGCTTTCTTAGCGATTGCTTCACCAACAACTTTAGCTGCTTCTACATTACTTCCGTTTTTAATTTTTAAATCTTTGTCTAATGAGGAAGCAGATACAAGAGTAGTTCTAGTTTCATCATCGATAATTTGTGCATAGATTCCAGTGTTAGAACGGAATACGCATAATCTTGGTACTTCGCTTGTTCCAAAAATGTTCTTACGAACTCTTTCATGACGAACAATACGCATACTATTACGAGATTCTTTCTTTATCATACTTTGTTTTCTCCTTTCCTACTTATTAAGCAGCTTTCTTTCCTTCTTTACGACGAACATGTTCGTCTTTATAACGAATACCTTTACCCTTATATGGTTCAGGTTGTCTTACTTTTCTTACGTTAGCAGCGAATTCTCCAACTAATACTTTATCAATACCTTTGATAGTGATTTCAGTATTTCCGTTAGCTTCTACTGTTAAACCTTCTGGAATTTCCATCTCTACTGGATGAGAATAACCAGCGCTGATTACTAATTTTTTACCTTGAACATTGAAACGATATCCGACACCAATAATCTCTAATCCTTTTTCAAAACCTTTTGTAACACCTTCAATCATGTTGTGAATTAAAGCGTTCATTGTACCGTGCATAGCTTTTGCATTTTCGTTTTTACGTTCTAAAGTAATTTTATTATCTTCTTGCTTCATAGTAATATCTTTTAACATTACTTGAGATAAAGTTCCTTTTGGTCCAGTTACTGTTACTGTATTATTTTCTTCAGTTACTGTAACTCCTTCTGGAACGATAATTGTACGATTTCCTATACGGCTCATCTTGACACCTCCTTATATTTTTCTTTATTACCAAATATAAGCTAGAACTTCCCCACCTATATTTTCTTTACGTGCTTCTTTATCTGTCATAATTCCTTTAGATGTAGAAAGGATAGCGATTCCTAATCCATTTAATACTCTTGGAATTTCGTTGCTGTTAACATATACACGAAGACCTGGTTTAGAAATTCTTTTTAGCCCAGTGATAACTCTTTCTTTTTTGTTATATTTTAAAGTTAATAGAATTTTTCCTTGAGCGTCTTCTTTTACAACTTTGTAATCTTTGATAAATCCTTCATCTTTTAAAATTCTTGCGATTTCTTCTTTCATTTTTGATGCAGGTACTTCTACTTCTTCATAACGCATTTGGTTAGCATTACGAATACGAGTTAACATATCTGCAATTGTATCTGTTACTACTGCCATTTAAATTCCTCCTTTCCAATTACCAACTTGATTTCTTAAGTCCTGGTATTTGTCCTTTATAAGCTAATTCACGGAAGCAAATACGGCAGATTCCGAATTTACTCATAACTGCGTGAGGTCTACCACAACGAGCACATCTAGTATATTCACGTACTTTAAACTTTTGTGGTCTATTAGCTTTTACTATCATACTTTTCTTTGCCATAATATTCCTCCCATTTTTTACTTTCTAAAAGGAATTCCAAGTCCATTTAATAAATCGAATGATTCTTCATTAGTTTTTGCTGTTGTTACAAATACGATATCCATTCCACGTACTTTTACAACTTCATCATAATCAATTTCTGAAAAGATTAATTGTTCTTTAATTCCCATAGTATAGTTTCCTCTACCGTCGAAAGATTTTGGACTAACTCCACGGAAATCTCTAACACTTGGTAGAGCGATTGCAATTAGTTTATCCATAAAGTTATACATGTTTTCTCCACGTAATGTAACTTTACATCCAATTGCATGTCCTTCTCTTACTTTGAATCCAGCGATTGATTTTTTAGCACGTGTTACTACTGGTTTTTGTCCAGAGATTTTTGCTAAATCTGCAACTGCTGCATCAATTAGTTTTGAGTTAGATGTAGCATCACCTACACCGATATTAATAACAATCTTTTCTAACTTTGGAACTTCCATAATTGATTTATAATTATATTTTTCTTTTAAACTTGGAACAACTTCATTTAAGTATTTCTCTTTTAGGCGGTTCATAGTTACCCTCCTTCCAATTAATCAAGCTTCTCGTTTGATTTTTTTGTGATTCTAATTTTTTTACCTGTTTTTGTATCAGTTGTATGTCCGATTCTAGTTCCTTTTTTTGTCTTAGGATCAACAATCATAACATTTGATGCATGAATTGGTTTTTCTACTTCGATAATTCCACCAGATTCATTAGCTGTAGGTTTTTGATGTTTCTTAACTACGTTAACTCCTTCAACTACAACTTTGTTTTCGCTTCTTAATGTTTTAATAATTTTTCCTTCTTTACCTTTATCAGAACCAGCGATAACTACAACTTTATCTCCTACTTTAAAGTTCATAATTTATCCTCCTCATTATAGTACTTCTTTTGCTAAAGAAACAATTTTCATGTAATCTTTATCACGAAGTTCTCTTGCGACTGGTCCAAAAATACGAGTACCTACTGGACTCTTGTCATCACGAATGATAACACAAGCATTGTCATCGAACTTAATATATGATCCATCTTCACGACGAACGCCTTGACGACTACGAACGATAACTGCTTTTACAACTTTTCCTTTTGGTAATGGTGAGTTGGGAATTGCATTTTTTACTGTTCCAACTACTACATCACCAATGTTACCTGTTTTTACTTTGCTTCCACCTAGAACACGAATTACTAATAATTCACGTGCACCAGTATTGTCAGCAACTTTTAAACGACTTTCTTGTTGTAACATAGATTATTCCTCCTTCTTTCCAATCATCTAAGCGTTAAATAATAACTGCTTCTTTTACTACTTCTTTTAAATAGAAATGCTTTGTTTTTGACATTGGTCTAGTTTCAGCTATACGAACTGTGTCTCCAACTTTAGCAATATTTTTTTCATCATGTACACTATATTTCTTAGAGCTTTTAACTCTTTTGTGATATAACGGATGGTTTTTATAAGTTTCAACTAAAACGCTTATTGTCTTATCATTAGTTGCGCTAACTACTTTTCCAACTAATTCTCTTTTAATTTTCTTTTCCATTATATAACCTCCTATTCGTTACTTTCACGTTCTTTTAGAACAGTTTTCATTCTTGCAACGGTGTGTCTTAAATCTCTAATTCTAGAAGGTTTTTCAAGGTTTCCTGTAGCTTGTTGGAAACGTAAGTTAAATAATTCTTGTTTTGCTTCAAATAGTTTTGTATTGATTTCTTCAGTTGTTAATTCTCTAATCTCTTTAACCTTCATTATTTTCACCACCATTTTCTTTCATTACAAATTTTGTTGCTATTGGTAGTTTGTGAGATGCTAAACGTAATGCTTCACGAGCAACTTCTTCACTAACTCCAGCGATTTCAAAAAGAATTTTTCCTTCTTTTACAACAGCAACCCATCCTTCAACGTTACCTTTACCTTTTCCTTGTCTTGTACCGATTGGCTTTCTAGTAAGTGGCATATGTGGGAAAACATTGATCCAAACTTTACCACCACGTTTCATGTAACGAGTCATAGCAATACGAGCAGCTTCGATTTGGTTAGCTGTAATCCAAGCTCCTTCTTTTGCTTGAAGACCATATTCTCCGAAACTTAATGTTCTATTTCCACGTGATCTTCCTTCGTAAGGTAATCTATGAACACGACGATATTTAGTTCTTGACGGTATTAACATATTAATTACCTCCCTTAGATTTCTTGTTTAGGATTTCTCCTTTATAGATCCAAACCTTTACACCAATTTTACCAAATGTTGTATCAGCTTCTGCTGTTGCATAATCAACATCTGCTCTTAATGTATGTAGTGGAATAGTTCCTTCTGTATATCCTTCTTTACGAGCCATATCAGCTCCACCTAATCTTCCAGATACAGAAGTTTTAATTCCTTTTGCTCCTGCTTTCATTGCATTTCTTATAGCTCTTTTTTGAGCCATACGGAATGAAATTCTATTTGAAATTTGTCTAGCTATATCATCTGCTACTAATTGAGCATTTAATTCAGCCTTTTTAATATCAACGATTGAAATTTGAATTTTTTCACCTGTGATATTAGACAATGTAGTTTTTAATTTTTCTATTTCTTCTCCACCTTTACCGATCATTACACCAGGTTTTGAAGTATGAACTGTAACTTCACATCTTTTAGCATTTCTTTCAATTTCAACTTTAGCAATACCGGCATTTTTCATGTTTTTTTCAAAATATTCACGAATTAAGACATCTTGTTTTAAAGTCTTAGCAAAATCTTTTTTGCCTGCATACCATTTTGCTTCCCAGTCTTTATTGATACCAAGTCTAAGTCCATTAGGATTAACTTTTTGTCCCATAGCTTTTTCCTCCTTGTTATTTTGTAGCCACTGTAATAACAATGTGACTAGTTCTTCTATCTTTATGTCCAATATGAGAACGTGAATCAAATAAATGACGTTTCATAACTGGACCAGCATCTACTCTTGCTTCTTTAACATATAATGTTGCAGCATCTGCTCCATTGTTATTGACAGCATTAGCAACAGCAGAGTCTAATACTTTTTTTATTAGTCTTGCTGATTTTTTATTAATATTACTTAATATGGTTTGTGCTTCACTCACTTTTTTTCCTCTTATTAAGTCAATTGTTATTCTTGTCTTAATTGGAGAAACACGAAGTGATTTAGCTATTGCTTTTGCTTCCATATTTTCCCTCCTAGTCATTATTTAATTTATTTGTCTTGTCCATGTCCACCAAATTTACGTGTTAAAGCAAATTCGCCTAATTTATGTCCTACCATATCTTCGGTTACATAAACTGGAATAAATTCTTTACCATTGTGAACCGCAAATGTATGTCCTATAAAATCAGGATAAATTGTGGAACGGCGTGACCAAGTTTTAATGACTTCTTTTTTTCCAGATTTATTTAGTTCACGAACCTTTTTTAGTAATCTATCAAATACATAAGGTCCCTTTTTTAAACTTCTAGCCATTTTTAATCATCCTTTCCTATTTACTATTACGACGACGTACAATTAAACTATCAGATTGTTTTTTCTTACGTGTCTTATATCCAAGTGCTGGTTTACCCCATGGAGTCATTGGTGCTTTACGTCCTACTGGAGCACGTCCTTCACCACCACCATGTGGATGGTCATTAGGGTTCATAACAGAACCACGTACTGTTGGTCTAATACCTTTGTAACGATTACGTCCAGCTTTTCCAACTTTAACAAGTGAAGAGTCTTCATTTCCAACTTCTCCAACTGTTGCCATACATGTTCCTAAAACCTTTCTTTGTTCACCACTAGATAAACGTAGCATTACATATTTACCTTCACGACCTAATATTTGTGCAGATGAACCAGCAGATCTTGCTAATTCTCCACCTTTACCAGGACGAAGTTCAATATTATGTACTACTGTACCAACTGGAATGTTCATAAGTGGTAAAGCATTACCGATTATAATATCAACATTTTCACCAGCTTCGATTCTTGTACCAACTGTTAAATTTTTTGGTGCAATTATATATCTTTTTTCTCCATCTACATAATTAATTAAAGCAATGTTTGCTGTTCTGTTTGGATCATATTCTATACTTGCTACAACTCCAGGTACATTTAATTTATTTCTCTTGAAATCAATGATACGATATTTTCTTTTAACTCTTCCACCTTGGTGACGAGTTGTAATTTTACCTTGATTATTACGTCCGCTGTTTTTCTTTAATGTTACAGTTAGACTTTTTTCAGGAGTAGCTTTTGTAATTTCGTCATTGATTAATGTACTCATTTTTCTACGACCTGGTGTAGTAGGTTTATAATTTCTTATTGCCATAATTCATTCTCCTTTCTAACCAAGTTCAATAGTTTGACCTTCAGCTAATGTTACGATAGCTTTCTTTGAACGGTTTGTTAAACCTGTATAACGGCCAACTCTTTTCTTTTTAGGTTTTTCATTAATTGTTGAAATCTTAACTACCTTAACATTGAATAATTTTTCAATAGCAGTTTTAATTTCTGTTTTGTTAGCTTTTGGATCAACCTTGAATGTATATTGTCCATTTTGCATTGCATTTTGTGATTTTTCTGTAATCACTGGTGCTTTAATTATTTCTAAATACTTAGTATCCATTATGCTAGCACCTCCTCTATAGCTTTAAGTGCATCTTCTGTGATTAATACAACGTTTGTTGCTACTAAGTCTAAAACATTGATTTCATCTGCTGTTATTAAAGCAACATTTTGAAGATTTCTTGAAGCTAAAATTAAGTTTTCTTCCAATTCTTTAACAACGATTAATACTTTCTTATCAGCAATTTTTAAATTAGTAAGTAAATTAATCATATCTTTTGTTTTTGGAGTTTCTAATGTAAGATTTTCAACTGCAATTAATTCTTTATCGTTAACTTTTTCAGTTAATGCAGTTCTTAATGCTAATTGTCTTTCCTTACGGTTTTGTTTTTTACTGTAATCTCTTGGTACTGGAGTTCCATAATTTCCTCCACCAACCCATTGTACAGCTCTTATTGAACCTTGTCTTGCGCGACCTGTTCCTTTTTGTCTCCATGGCTTTCTTCCTCCGCCACTAACTTCAGAACGGTTCTTTGTTTTATGAGTTCCTTGTCTTAAAGATGCTCTTGCTAAAATGATTGCATCATATAAAACTTTATCGTTTGGGGTAATATCAAATATATTTTCATTTAGTTTAAAGTCTTTTACTTTTTCACCATTTAGATTTAAAAGTTCTACTTTTTTCATTCTTGTTTCCTCCTTTCATCACAATATTAATTTTTAAAATATTTTATAGAGTGATGATTATTCTGCATTTTCAGTTGTAGCTTCACTTGTTTCAACTGCTTTTTCTTCATAACTAATTAGATCTGCTTTTTCATTCTTTTTTTCAGGATTCTTAACAGCAGTTTTAATAGTTACAAAAGACTTTTTAGCTCCTGGAACATTACCTTTAACTAAAATACAATTATTTTCCTTATCAACTTGAATAATTTCAAGATTTTGAACAGTTCTTGTAACATTACCCATTTGACCAGGAAGTTTTTTACCCTTTAATACATGCATAGGTCTCATAGTACCTAATGAACCAACACCTCTGTGATATTGAGAACCATGTCCCATTGGACCACGAGATTGGTTATAACGTTTGATGACACCTTGGAAACCTTTTCCTTTACTAGTTCCTGTAACATCAACGATTTCTCCTTCTTCGAAGATATCTGCACCAATTACTTGACCTAATGTATATTCGTTAACATTTACTCCTCTAATTTCTTTTAAGAAGCGCTTAGGTTCAGTATTAGCTTTCTTTGTATGACCCATTTCTGGTTTGTTACTCAATTTTTCACGAATTGTATCAGTTCCTAATTGAATAGCTTCATAACCATCATTTTCTACTGTTTTGATTTGTGTAACAACATTTGGTTCTACTTCAATAACAGTAACCGGAATTAATTTACCATCTTTAGTAAATACTTGAGTCATCCCGATTTTTTTACCTAAGATTCCTTTCATTATTATTTCCTCCTATTATTTTGTTTTGATTTCAATTTCTACACCACTTGGTAAGTCTAAATGAGCTAGTGCTTCAATTGTTTCCTTACTTGGGTTTTTGATATCAATCAATCTCTTGTGTGTACGCATTTCAAATTGTTCACGAGAATCTTTGTACTTATGAACAGCTCTTAAAATTGTAAACTTTTCGATTTCAGTTGGAAGTGGAACTGGTCCAGAGATTTCTCCACCTGATCTTTTAATTGTTTCAACTATTTTAGTTACTGCATTATCAAGCACTTTGTGATCGTATGCTTTCATTCTAATACGTATTTTTTCTGTTGACATTAAAAATCCTCCCTTCGCCTATATCTTAGTATAGACTTGCTCCGTGCAAATAACCTGATATCCAAATAACAACTTTACCTGGAGTATCAGCAACCTCACACATCTAAGCAGTCACACAGCTATAATTTTAGCATGAAAGTTGTTATTTTGCAACAATTTTTTCGTTTTTTTGCAATTTATTTTTTATAATACTTTAATAAAGCTTTTTTCTCGAATTTTTTTTACCTATTAATTTAATTGATGCTGGTATTATAACGTTTCCACCATATTTATTATTTATATCATCAACAATTTCTTGCATTTTATCTGATTCATCTTCAATTACCGGTTCACTAAACAATGAAATTTGTTCATTTTTGTTATCTGTTAAGTCTCCAAGTCTCATTCCAATATTTCTGATTGGCTCATTACGCCAGCTTTTTTCTAAAAGATCTATAATGGCCTTATATATTTCTACCGTTAAATTTTCTGGATGAGGGAGTTTATTTTGTTTTTGATAACTATTAAAGATATTATTTTTATATGTTATCGCTATTGTTTTAGCATATTGTTTTTGATTTCTTAAATTTCTACTTACTTCTTCTGTTTGTCTAAATAATATATCTTTTATCACTTCTATATCAGAGCAATCATAAGGAAGTGTTTCTGATATGCTTATGCTATCGGATTTATTTGTTCTAGGAGTAACTTTTGTTTCATCTATTCCGTTAGCAGAATTTATGAGGAATGAAGTTTGATTTTTGAAATACCTTTGTATTTTTTCTGGTTTACATATTGCTAAATCTTTTATAGTTTCAATACCAAGTTCTCTTAACTTCGCGGCTGTACTTTTTCCAACCATGAATAAGTCCCCGATAGGGAGGGGCCACATCTTCTTCATTATCTCCTCATTATATAGAGTATGAACTTTATCTGGTTTCTCAAAGTCTGAGGCCATTTTAGCACAAAGTTTATTGTTTCCTATGCCAACATTAACGGTAAATCCAAAATTTGTTTTTATATCATTTTTTATTTTCTCGGCTAACGTTTCATAATTCTTATATAGTAATGATGTTCCAGATAAATCTAAAAAGCATTCATCAATAGAATATCTTTCTATAAGGGGAGTATATCTTGTTAAATACTGATACATTAAATTAGACTGTTCATAGTACCAACTATAATCTGGTTTAAATACTTTTAAATTAGGACATTTTTGTCTGGCACTATATAGTGTTTCAGCTGTTTGAACTCCTCGCTTTTTTGCCGGCATACTTTTTGCTAAAACTATTCCATGTCTTTCCTTTTCCTCGCCGCCAATTACTGAAGGGATTTTTCTTATGTCTAATTTTTCACCGTCTTTAAGCATCTTTACTGCTGTCCACGATAGAAAGGCATTATTAACATCTATATGAAATATTATTCTTTTTTCTCCCTCTTTCATTAATATCACCAGCTTAATTTTAATACATTTGTTCTATTTATGCAATATACCAAATATTTCTATTTTTATAAAAAAAACAAATAGCAACTCTTTTAGGCTATTTGTCTTATATATCTATTTTTCTATTAGGCTTTCTCCAGTCATTTCAACAGGTTGTTCTAAGCCTAATATCTCTAGCATCGTTGGAGCTATATCACCTAGTTTTCCATTTTTTAGCTTGATATTTTTATCTGTTACAATAAATGGAACTGGTGATGTGGTATGGGATGTGATAACGTTATTATTATCATCTAGCATGATATCACAGTTACCGTGATCTGCTGTAATTAACATAGTGGCATTTAATTCGTTAGCTTTAGCAAATATACGACCAATATTTTTATCAACTGTTTCGATGGCTTTTATTGTAGCTTCCATATTTCCTGTATGTCCAACCATATCACAGTTGGCAAAATTTAAAATAACAACATCATAATTATCAACTACTTCTAGTAACTTATCTGTTATTTCATTAGCACTCATTTCCGGTTTTAAATCATATGTTGCAACTTTAGGAGATGGAATTAGAATCCTTTTACATCCTGGTAAGTCTTTTTCGACACCACCATCAAAGAAGTATGTAACATGAGCATATTTTTCCGTTTCGGCTATTCTTAATTGAGTAAGGTTTTTATTACTAATATATTCACCAAAGGTATTAAGCATATTTTCATTTGGGAATGCTTGAGTAGATACTAGATCATCTGAAACATGCATCATGGTAGTTAATTTTATATTGTTAAAATGTTTTACAGGAAATTCCTTAAAATTTGGATTAGTAATAGCCATAAATAATTCACGTATTCTGTCTGGTCTAAAATTGAAAACAATTAATCCATCATTATCTTTTAATGTCGCATTTTTATCTATTACTGCTGGTACTACAAACTCATCTGTAATATTATTCTCATTAGTATAATCAACTAGTTCATGATAGTTATTAAATTGCATTCCTTCACCATTTACAATGGCATTGTAAGCTTTTTCAATTCTATCCCAGCGATTATCTCTATCCATAGCATAATATCTTCCTGAGATTGTAGCAATCTTTCCTGTTGATGTTTCTTTTATTTTATTGTCCAATTCAGTCAAGAATTTATCTTTTATATTTGGTAAGGTATCGCGTCCATCTAAAAAGACATGATAATAAACTTTTTGTAATCCCTCTTTTTTACACATATCAATAAGTGCAAAAAGGTGATTTATATGAGAATGTACTCCTCCATCACTTAATAGGCCAAAAATATGTAATGAGGAATCATTATTTTTAACGTGATTCATGGTAGCTAATAATTCCTTGTTATTAAATATTTCTTTATCTTCAATACTCTTATTTATTTTTTCTAGTGGTTGATAAACTATTCTACCGGCACCAATATTTAAATGCCCTACTTCACTATTACCCATTTGTCCTTCTGGTAATCCAACCTTTTTTCCACTAGCGGTTAATAGACTATGTGGATAGTTTGCCCATATATTTTTTAAATTGGGAATATTAGCGTTTAAAATTGCATTTCCGTGTTTTTCTTCACGATATCCAAAACCATCTAAAATTGTAAATATTATTTTTGTCATAAATCCTCCTATATTTTTAAATCATTTAAACAAAAAACTGCATATACTGGTAAATATCTTACTTCTTTCTTAGTAGAAAAGTTATTTTCCGTAATTCTATAAGCTTCTAAAACAGTATACTTTTTCATAAATACTGATAGAGATTTAGCTTTAGAATTAGAAATGGTTGCAAGTTCTATTGGAATAATCTTGCCCATTCTGTTTTGTATAACAAAATCGACTTCGGCTTTTCCTTCTGATTGATAGTAATATAGGGCATAGTTAGCCTCGGCAAGTGTTTTTGCTATATGGTTTTCATATAATATTTGACGTACTTTTTCGTTAGCCATAAATTCTTTTTGTGAAAGATGTAGCATTGAATATAGAATTCCTTCATCATTCATATATAATTTAAAGCTATCTGGTTGACGACAACTACTAAGTGGTGATTTCACATCTGTAATTTTGTAGCTTCTATAGGCTATTTGATTATTAACAAGATAACTAATAGCATTATCATACTCTTTTTTTCTGCGTCCAAATCCTAATAGTCCATATTGGAACTTTCTATTGTCTTTCTTTAATTGATATGGTAGAGAATTAAACACAGCAATAGATCTTTCGATATCTATTAAGTTTGTTGACTCGGTTAATTCTTTTATATATATATCTTTTATTTTTTGTTTGATTGCATCAATTTTATAGGCACTAAGTCCACTGATATTTGCCGCTACTACTTCTGGCATTCCTCCAGTCATTAAGTACTCAGAAAATAAATCTAGTGCTAATCGGTGGAAGGGACATGTTTTTCGCTTATTAAATGACTCTCTAATTAAATTAGCTAGTTCATTTTCTCCTCTAGACCATAAGTATTCTTCATAATCCATGTTTGTCATGAATTTAAATTGTAATTCTTCGCCTTTATATTTATTTAGGTTATCCCTATGTGAAGTAATCATAATAATATGATATTTACTGAGATAACTGCCAAAAAGTTTAATAGTTTTGACAAGTTCTAAATTATCAACATTGTCTAAAACTATTAATGTATCATCTTTTAAGATAGTTTCTCCTGATAATAACGATAGTGATAAAATAATTCTTTCAGGAGATTTTTCTTTGGTAAATAAATCAGCTAGCTCTTTATTATTATCGGTATTAAAATAGACTACGTTTTTATATTCTTTTTCCCCGAACTCTAAAATAGCAAATGTTTTTCCGACTTGTTTTGGGCCATAGACTAATAGTGGCTTTCTAACTAAGTCATTTTTCCATTTCTGTAAGTAGGTTGTTATTTTTCGTTCCATTAATTGTCACCTCCGCACATATTTTATAAAATAAGTATATATTTCTTTTTAATTTTAGTCAACATATGTGAAAGATAAAAGTTCATAAAAAAAAGACTACTACTGCTTGTCTTATACTTTAAAAAGTTACCGTATTTTCATGAAATTCTAAACGTAGTTTATCCGCTACTGTAACGATAAATTCAGAATTCGTTGGTTTAGCCTTATCAATGTCGACACTATGGCCAAATATTTCCTCCATCAAATCCCAATTTCCTCTATTCCAGCTAACCTCGATAGCGTGCCTGATTGCTCGCTCTACGCGTGATACTGTGGTATCATACTTTTTTGCTATATCAGGATATAACTCCTTAGTAATTCCTCCAACTATCCCTGGGCAATCATAAATCATGATAATGCCATCTCTTATATATTGATACCCTTTTATATGTGAAGGTACACCAAGTTCGTGCAATATTTTGGTAATAGATTTTTCCAAATTGTTATGGTATAAATCGATTGATTTCGAACTATATTTATCTTGATCCATAACTTCATTAATGCATTTTTCGAGAGCCTTTAATTCAAAGGGTTTTAAGATAAAATAACTTATTCCAAGCTCTGATGTTTTTCTTATTATGTCTGGGGTATTATATGATGTAAGTACAATAACTTTTTTATCAATACCTTTAGTTTTCATATCTTCCAGAACTGATTTGCCATCCTTTTTAGGCATCACCAAATCTAATAGGATAAGATCGTATTCATCTCTCTTTTTATCAATAATATTGAAGCCATCTTCTCCATTATGTGCCTCTAAGACTATACTGATATCCTTCTCTTTACTAAAATACTCCTTTACCATTTTTACTAACTCTATATTATCATCTATCATTAGTACGCGAGTTTTTGCCATGTTTTCTCCTTTCATACACTACTACGCTATTTCATTATATAACAAAATTCTTACTTTTTGTAGGTACTAAAAATGACAACTTTTGTCGAATAAGTAAATTTATGTCAAAAAAAGAAGAATTTTTAAATGTTTTTTAAAAACTCTTCTAATTCATTGATATTATTTCCTAACCTTCCTAGTAGAAAGCCATCAACTGTTTTTATTTGGGATAGTTCGTAAATATTATTGTATGTTACTCCGCCTCCATATAGAACTATATTATTTGGAAATATTCCTTTTATAAATTCCGTTGTTTCTTCTATTTCCTTGTTTGTTGGGATGGTATCACTATCAATTGCCCATATTGGTTCATATGCAATTATTATTTTTTGTTGGTCTAAATAGGAAATGGCAGAAAAAGATGCCTTTAGATCATTTAGGAGTACCTCTTTTATTTTGTTGTTTTGGTACTCTTCTTCATTTTCTCCAATACATAATATTGGAATAATATCTTCTGCTAATAAATTTTTAATTTTTGCACTGATGTCATTACTATCTTCGTTTAAATGTATTCTTCTTTCAGAATGTCCTACTAAACAATAATTTACATTTAGAGATTTTAATTGTGGAGCAGTTATTTCTCCTGTTGCTGATTTGGAATTTGTTTTACTAACGTTTTGAGCACCTAATCCAAGAGTAGTTTCTTGGCAAAAAGGTAAATAGCAGGAACTCGGACACAAAATTAAGGGATGGTAGTAATTAATTTGCGATAAGTGATTTTTATAATCTAAAAATTCATCTTTCGTAAAGTTTGTTTTGTTATTTAAAACAATGATCATTATTTATCTCCTCTTATTTTATCAATTATTTTAGTAAAAATAGGTTTATTATTTTTCTTTTCTTGAATTGCTCTTTGATACACATCGAGAGCAGACTCTGCAAAATATTTTGTTCCACATCTTTCGGCGGATGTTTTGGCTTGGCGTTTTAAATTAGTCATTTCTTTGGAATCATCATATAATTCTATTATATCATTGATTGCATCTTCTTTATTTTTGAATACTTTACCATTAAAGTCATTGATAACAGTCGTAGTGAACGCCTCGTCATCTATACAAAGAGGAACAACTTCTGATGCCATAGCTTCTAAAACCGTTAATCCTTGAGTTTCACTTGTTGATGCGGTGATAAATAAGTCTGCTAGATTATAATAATTTGGGATTTCTTTCCAAGGAACTTTACCTGTAAAAATGACATTTGAAGCAATATCAAGTTCTTCAGAGTATTGTTCATACTTTATTCTTTCAGGACCATCACCAACTATTAACAGCTTTATATTACCATGCTTTTTTATAAGTTCCTGTTCTATTTCCAGAATAAAATCAATATTTTTTTCAGCCGCCAATCTACCAACAAAAATAATTATGAAATCTTTTTTATTTATGGAATATCTTTTCTTTAGGACATTAACATCTTTTTTATCTATATTTTCTGGAAAGAATCTTTCTACCTCAATGCCTGTTGGAATAATGTTAATATTTTTGCTAAATTTATATTTTTCTTTAAATAAGTCATAAATCTTTTTGGTTGGTACAATTAATTCTGTTGCTGTTGTATCACAGTAAAACTTAGCCAGATATTCAACGGCTTTTTTGCTTGCCTTTTCAGCATGACCCTTTGTTAAATAATATACATAGTCTTCATACCAAGTATGATAAGTGTGGACTAAGGGAATATCAAACTGCTTGGCAAACAATCTGGCAAACGTACCAACACTAAATTCTGTATGAGAATGAATAACATCTAATTTCCACCCTTTTATTTTATTTACCACTTTAATTGGATATATTTGGCTAAGTCTATAATTATATATACCTGTCGGAATACCGGGAATGCGCAAAATCCTATTTTCTTCATCATAATTGTATTTAATGGCGCTATCATTTACTGTTACTACATAAACAATATGATTCTTTTTTTCAAGGGCTCTTTTTAACATTGCTACACTTGTAGAAACACCATTTATATGTGGCTCATAAGTATCTGTAAATAAACCTATACGCATATAATACTCCTTTCATCTTTATAAGCATCAACATCTTTTTCTATAAGAAATGGTAGTTGAGCCTTAGAATCATAATCATCGAATAACGGTGTATAACCATTTGATATTAGTTCTTTTAATAAGTTTTTATCATTTTTGTTTGCAAAAACTATAATTGATTCCATTTTCATGTTCTTAAAAGCATAGTCGGCTACATCACCTATAATATCCTTATTACTACTATCAATGGATACTCTTAATTGTTTTAGATCATTTTCATACTCAACCAGACAAATACTTTTAATATTTTCCTCTTTGTTCAAAGTATATAATAATATACTAAATACTGGTTCTGTCATCCTGGCTATTTCATATTCCCTCTTAGAATATTTTTCGCATGTTTTTTCATTAAATTTAAAATATGAGGTATTATTTTTTGTATCATATTCACGCAATAGAGTAGCCGTTTTAGAATTGTATGGATCCATTTCCATAATATTACTATGTTTTTGACTATGTCTGTTTCCTGTAATTATTATGTTTTGAGTCATATTACGCCTCTTTATCTAATACCTTAAGGCCAGGGAGAGTTTTTCCTTCTAGATATTCTAAAGTAGCTCCACCGCCTGTAGAAATATGATAAATTTTTTCTTTCAAACTCTTATTATTTGAAATAACAGCGGCAGTATCTCCTCCACCAATAATTGTTTTTATATTATTTTCAGCAAGATAGTTTAGGATATCTAAGGTACCTTTTTTAAAATTTGACATCTCACATACACCAAGGGGACCATTCCATACTACAGTTTTAGCTGTGGATAAAATTTGTTCAAATGATTTTATAGTTTCTATTCCTATATCTAATCCTATATCATCTTTTTCTATCTCATTAATACTTTTAGTGGTAAATGGAGTATCATTTGAAAATTCTTTAGATGTAGTTATATCTATTGGTAGGATTAACTTGTCTTGATATTCTTTTAAAATATTTGAGCAATATTCTAAATGACTACTGTCTAATAGAGATTTTCCTATTTCATGGCCTTCTGCTTTCAGAAAAGTAAAAGACATTCCACCACCAATTAAGATATAGTCAGCCTTGTTGATTAGGTTATTAATAACGCCTATTTTATCTGATACTTTCGCACCACCTAATATTACAACATAGGGTCTTTTTGGGTTATTTAATTCTTGCAATGCTTTAAGTTCTTTTTCTACTAAAAAACCAATTGCGCTTTCTAAATAACTAGCAATTCCGACATTTGAGGCATGAGATCTGTGAATAGTTCCAAATGCATCATTAATAAATACATCTCCAAGGCTTGCCCAGTATTTAGCTAATTCTTGATCATTTGAACTTTCTTTTTTACCATTAAGATCTTCATATCTTGTATTTTGTACTAAGATTATATCTCCATTATCCATCTCCTTAATGGCTTTTTCTAATGTTTTGCCTCTTGTTTCGGGTATAAATGTTACTTTTTTATTTAATAGTTCTTGTAGACGTATTGCAACCTTATCCAAATTGTTTTTAGCAAGATCTGATGCTTCCTTTATCCTGCCTAAATGAGAAAATAATATTATTTTGCAGTTCTTACTTAGAACATACTTGATAGTTTTAAGGCTTTCTACAATTCTTGTATCATCTGTTATAACTCCATCTTTAATTGGAACATTGAAATCGCAACGAATCAAAACTTTCTTGTTATTTAAATTAATATCTCTTACTGTCTTTATCATTATCTCACCCTCATTGTACTTATAGTATAACATTATTTTTGATATATAAAAAGATGAAGTTATAAAACTTCACCCATGTTCATTAAATATTTAGCCGTTCTAACCATTTGAGCTGAGTAACTCATTTCATTGTCATACCAAGCAACTACTTTTACTAGTTGTTTTCCATCGACTTCATTGATGCTGGTAAGTAGTCCATCAACTACGCCACCATGTTCATCTCCAATTATGTCACTTGAAACAATTGGATCATCCGTATATCCCAATGTTTCATTAGCATTATTTTTAAATGTTTTGTTAATCTCTTCTACCGTTGTTTTTTTCTTTAGCTCTAATACAAGGTCTATAACAGAACCTGTTGGTACTGGCACTCTCATTGCACCACCTTGTAATTTACCATCAAGACTTGGTATAACCTTTCCTATGGCACTAGCAGCACCGGTTGATGTTGGTATTATATTTGCTGCGGCAGCTCTTCCTCTTCTTGATTTAATTCCTTTAGGGTGTGTAACATCTAAAATAACTTGATCATTGGTATAGGCATGTATAGTTGTCATATAGCCATTTTCAATACCAAAGTTTTCTTCTAAAACATTTAAAACAGGGGCTAGACAGTTTGTAGTACAACTAGCTGCTGAAATAACCTTTTCTGTGCCTGTTAAGGTGGAATGGTTAACATTATATACTATTGTTTTTAAATCACCCTTCGCAGGTGCTGATATAATAACCTTTTTGGCACCAGCATTTATATGGGCCATGGCCTTTTCCTTGTCAGTAAAGTGACCGGTGCACTCCATAACAACGTCTATTCCTAGTTTTTTCCATGGTAATAAATTAGGATCTTTTTCAGCATATATTTTAATACTTCTTTTTCCTACAATTAAATTATCATCTTCAGAACTGATTTCTTCTGTTCTATAACTACGGTGATTAGTATCATACTTTAATAGGTACGCTAACTGAGAAGCATCTGTTAAATCATTAATGGCTACTACCTCATAATCTGGGCTTTCCTCCATAAGTCTGAAAACTAATCTTCCAATTCTTCCAAATCCGTTAATAGCTACTTTTATCATATATTTCCTCCTATTTTTATAATATAACAAAAACAAAAATTAGTCTATATAGATAAAATAAGTTGACAATTTTTTTAATTTTTTCACAAAAAAACTCATTCTGTCCTAAGAGATGAGTTTTTAATAATTATTATTTTAGTATTATTATGACAATGATTTTACCTTTTCTCTAATTTCACTATTAGTACTTTCATTTGATAGACTCCAAGCATCACTATATTCTTTATCTAATTCATAAGTACTTAATAATGCCTTTTTGTAAACATTAATAGCTTTTAAAGTTTTTTTCTTGTAGTCTTTGAAATTAACTTTTTTGTCTATAGTACTATCAAAATAATCACTACTAGTTAAAATTTCTCTAACATCATTATCATCTATATTTACTGTGAAATGTTGTCCTGTTGTTTCAGCTGTATATTTTAGAGAATATCTATTATCATTCACTTTAATTTCAATATCATCATATTCTTCAACTGGTAAGTTTGTTTTATCAATTATAATACTTTGAATAATTAAATCACCATAGTCTGCTAAGAAAGATTTTCCTTCTCTTAATAACTGACTGTTGATTAAGTCTTTAGCATATTTTAAGTCCATTGCTTCTCTATTGTATTCAATAGCTTCTTGACTAAATTCTTTGTAATCAACGTTTGATTTTTCACCAAAGTGAGCCATTTTTTCTTCTAAATCACTGATAGTTAAACTTTCTACAGTTAATTCTTCTTCTTTTGTTAATTTTCTTAAACCGTCACCATCTTCTACAATTTTTTCTAATTCAAATTCATCTAATTCATTAGAAAGCTTAGTAAGTGTTTCAATGGTATCGATTGCTGCAGATAGATCTGTTTCTTTGGATAAAATATTCCCTAAAGAACTTTCTCTCTCACCATCACCATATTTTGAGGTTAATTCTGCATCGTATAAGCCCATTATCTCATCAATAGACTTTTCATCAGAAACTGAATCAATGACTTTAGAATTTTCTAAATCAATTTCTGGTTCTCTATCATGAATCTTATAACCTACAAATACTAATACTGCTGCTGCTCCAAAAACTGTAAGTCTAACAGGCCAATTTTTTTTCTTACCTCTATTAGCATTTTTATAATTTACTTTTTGTTCTACTTTTTGAGTAGTTCCTCTTTTTTCTTCTTTAACGAATTCATCTAACTTTTCATCTAAGTTAAATTTATTTTCCATATTAATCCCCCCGTAAAGTTATTAAATTATAGCACAAAACAATTTTTTTGTCAACATTTTTCTATATTTATAATATATTCTAATAACATTTAGAAATTTATAAAATTTGATAGTTTATTATAAAACAAAAAAGGAAAGACTAAACTTTCCTGATGTACTAATCTTAATTTATGATATTTCTATTTAAAGAAACTTCCTCCTACAAATTCGCGCAAGATAGAATCTTTGGGTATTGCATCTGCTGGTATAGGTAAGAAGAAACCTAAAAAATTAATTAGTCTTTTAGCTTCTTCGTAGCAACTGTCAGATGGATCTACTGCATAAAGAAGAGGTTCTGCGTATGTTTTTAAAACTCCTATTTCATATATTAGGGCAGAGTTAAAGGTGTAGTCGGCATTATCCTGATATGGGAAAATATACTTTTCTTCGCCACTTCTTACATCTGGCCATGTAGAAATAGTTTTCTGTACTCCATGTCCTCTTGTTTTATTATCTCTTATAATTCTTCTTAAAAGTCTATTATCTGTAGTTGAAATATAATTATGGTTATCAATATTTAATTCTGTTAAGGCGGAAATATAAATTCTAAATATTTTATTTTTACTAATATTAGTTAATACTCTTTTATCTAAGGCATGGATTCCTTCTATTACTAAAACATCACTATTTCCGAGTTTTATTTTATTATTATATTCTTTATTACCTGTCAAGAAATTATATGTAGGAGTAACTACTTCTTCCCCTTTTAGGATTTTTTCTATCTGATTGTCAAATAGTTTAAGGTCTACCGCCTCTAAACATTCATAGTCTGGTTTTCCCTCTTCATTTAGTGGTGTCTCTTCTCTTTCAACAAAATAGTCATCCATTGAGATAACGGCCGGATTTACACCAAAACTACGTAAAAACATACATAGCTTTTTAGAAGTTGTAGTTTTTCCTGATGATGATGGACCAGCAAGTAAAACTATTTTTAAATCTTTATTGTTGTATATTTTTTCAGCTAATTGAAGTAGTTCATTACTCTGTTTTGTTTCAGATATTCTAATTAATTCTTCTACTTTTCCTGTTGATACTAAAGCATTTAGATCAGCTGCATTTTTAATATGCATTAGTTCGCCCCAGGCATGACATTCATTAAATACTCTAAACATATTGGGATGATTTTCGTAATCTTTTATTTGATTATTGATATAGACAGTTGGAAAACGTAAAACTAAACCATTGTTTTGTAAGTAAGTCAAATCAAACTCTGGTACTTGTTTAGTGTTAATTGGCATCTTGGTATAAAAGTAATCATAATATTCACCTAATTTATATAAGGTTATATATGTGTTAGTTGTATATTTTAAAATATTTACCTTAGCCTTATCGCCTATCTTACTAAAATAATCTCTTGCTTCAAGACGGTCAACATTTAATTTAGTAATTGGTCTTTCTTCGGCAATAATTTTGTTCATTTTCTCTTTAATATCATTTAGTCTTTTTTCGGTTATTTCAAAATTTGTTTCTATATATAATCCCTTATCAATTGAATGTTGAACCCTAATATCATATTTAGCACCATATAATTCTTTGATAGATACCACTAAAATAAAAATTAAGGCATTTACATGTATTTTGTTTCCCTCTCTACTAGTTAAATCAAGAAATTCTATATTTTTAGGTTTCGTAATTTCATAATTTAACTCTTTTAGGGTATTATTTACCTTGGCTATTAATATGGGATGATGATAATTACTTTGAAATTCATTTGCTATTTCTGCTAAAGTAGTTTTTCTTTTTACATAAAATTCTTTATCATTTATAGTTATCTTTATATTATCCATTTTATCACCCTCTAATTATTCTATGTTTATTGTAGCATATAGTGCTGATTTAGTCAATGAGATTATATGAACAAATCCAT